>Ga0209347_1000073_pt1 | contig 285467 bp, 271 predicted proteins | sample AutmiccommuBRH23_FD_187382 | JGI IMG/M metagenome (GOLD analysis project Ga0209347, IMG submission 187382) | Deep subsurface microbial communities from Mt. Terri, Switzerland - Autotrophic microbial communities BRH/23 (SPAdes) (version 2) | ecosystem: Environmental > Aquatic > Deep subsurface... | reverse complement strand
ACAAGGGCGAACTTCTTGGCGCCAGCGGCGCGCCGCCCTCGTTGTTGAGCGCTTTATAGGTCCCACCCATCCAACGAGTCAACAACCATTTTCACGAAACTGACATTTTTTGCATCGCCATAGAGGCAACCCGTCATGTCTCTTCCGCTTTGCGGCCCTGCCATAGGAATAAAGTGTGCGCCCGGCCCAAATATCGCCTTATCACCGCCCGATTCCCCACTAGAACATGTGCCGATGCCGACCCACGGTCCGAACCTCGCCCGCAAGGCCCCGATTCGTCCCGAATCAGCCTAAGGATTTGACTCGCGGCCAACCGCAGGGCACATCTGCCGCCTGCCTTGGCTCACACCCATGGCCGAAGTCACATTCGCCTCGGAGGAACAATGCCGAACGACGAGTTTCTTGCACGGCAGATGGGCGATCAACCGCCACTGCTGGCTGGCGGCCGCAAGCCGCCGGACAAACGCGAGATCTCGCTGCGCTGGCTTTCTGGAACCTTCATGACCGGCATCACCTCGAGCCTGTTGATGGGCGTGGCCCTGTTCGGCGCCCTTGAGGGACGCGAGCAGCTGGCAATTCCGGCCGAAGCCCTGGCTGCCGCCGATCTCAGTGGCGGCGGAATTGCTGCGGTCGAGAAAGGCTCCCGGCTGGTCCAGTCCGTTGTCACCGCCAAACCGGTTGACCGGGCCATCATGGAAGTCTCGACCATGGTGCGCGATGGCGACCGCGACGTGGTCCGGCGACAGCCTTTCGCCCATGTCAAGATTGCGCTGGCCGCCAATCGTCCCGGCGCCGCCGCCAAAACCTATCCGCGCTTCGATCCGCTGAAGATATTCTCGGCCGGCCAGGCGGAAGCCGCTTCAAGCGTCAGGACCGGCGTCATCTACGGCGCGGAAGTCGATTCGGAAATCAGCCTGCGCTCCTTCGACTTCCCGCTGGAGGCGCCGGCACACCCTTTTGCCGCCTCAATGACGCTGGATGAAGCCGAAGAGACGGTCCGGACCAACGGATCGGTGCTGACCGATGGTTCGGTTCAACTGGCATCGCTCAACTATGTTGATCCGCGGCGTTTTGTGTCCAACCGGCTTGACCTCGATTTCAGCGCCAGCCTGAACGCGCGCGTGATCGCCGAAAACGTTTCCGTCGCGTCCTACTCGCCCACAAGCCTGGAGCGCGTTGAGTATGTCGATGACATCATACCATCGCGCAAAGCGGCGCCCTTGTCCGACATTCTCGATGGCGCCGGCTATTCGGCCGAGCAATATGATGCGGCAATGGCGGTGCTGGCGGGGCAGATCAAGATCGACAAGATCCCCGATCATTCCGTCATCCGCGTCGGCGTCGAACAGTCCGGCGAAAGCACGCGCGTCATCCGGATGAGCGTTTATCAGAAATCCAACCATGTGATCACCGTCGCCCTGTCCGATCACAACGGTTTTGTTATCGGCAATGAGCCGCCGCCAACTCCGGCGATCAAATCCGCCTTTGACGAGACCGCGATGCCGGTCGTCGCCGCCCGCGACCTGCCCAATATCTATGACGGCATCTATCGCGCCGCACTGACCTACGGCATGTCCACCGACATGGTCGCCCAGATCATCAGGATGCTTGCCAGCAATGTCGACTTCCAGTCGTCATTGCGGCCCACCGACACGCTGGAGGCCTTCTTCTCCGTGGCCGACGAAGGCGGCGCCGCCAGTGATGAGTCCGAACTGTTGTTCGTCAACGCCAAATTCGGCAGCACCACCACAAGGCTCTACCGGTTCCAGCACCCGGAAGACAATTCGATTGACTATTATGACGAGGAAGGCCGCAGCGCACAGCAGTTCCTGTTGCGCAATCCGGTGCCCAACGGCAAGTTCCGCTCCGGCTTTGGCATGCGCCGTCACCCCATTTTGAGGTATTCCCGCATGCACACCGGCGTCGATTGGTCAGCGCCGCGCGGCACGCCGATCATTGCCGCCGGGAATGGCACCGTGGAAAAGGCCGGCTGGGATTCAGGCGGATACGGCCGTCAAACCATCATTCGCCACGCCAATGGCTATGTATCGAGCTATTCGCACCAGAATTCGATCGCCAAAGGCGTAACGCCCGGCGCAAGGGTGCGTCAGGGCCAGGTCATCGGAACGGTCGGTTCGACCGGCCTTTCAACCGGGCCGCACCTGCACTACGAGCTGATCGTCAATGGCAACAAGGTGGATGCGATGCGGGTCAGGCTTCCGGACGGAAAATCCCTCAAGGACGACGCCTACGCCATGTTCGCCCGCGAACGGGATCGCATCAATGCGTTGCTCGGCATCGAAATGGCCAACAAGGAAATAGCCAGCCGCTGACCAGCGCTTGGCAGCACAGGCTCTTCCATTTCAAGACAAAGGCGGATCCGGGGACCCGCCTTTGTCCTGTTGAAAGCCGAGGGCTGCTTCAGCTTACGCCGCTTCGCTGGGCGCCTTGTCGGTTTCAGCCGTCTCCGGTCCTAACACCGAAAACACCAGCCTGTCGGAGCCGGCGCCCACCATCACGCGGGCGCCATCGCCGACCTCGCCAAGCAGGATCTTCTCGGCGAGCGGATCCTGCACATATTTCTGCACAACCCGCTTGAGCGGACGCGCGCCATAAGCCGGATCATAGCCTTTGTCGGCAAGCCAGGTCCGGGCTTCATCGTCCAGCGTGACTTCGATCTTGCGATCGACCAGCAATCGTCCAAGACGCATAAGCTGGATGTCGACGATCGCGCCCATTTCGGACCGGCGCAACCGGTGGAACAGGATGATCTCGTCAATCCGGTTGAGGAACTCGGGCCGGAAAGCCGACCGCACAACACTCATCACGTCATCGCGCGCGGCATCGGCATCCTGATCATCGCCGAGCGCCGCCAGATATTCCGATCCGAGATTGGAGGTCATCACGATCAGGGTGTTGCGGAAATCAACCGTCCGCCCCTGCCCGTCTGTCAGCCGCCCGTCATCAAGCACCTGCAACAGCACGTTGAAGACATCGGGATGCGCCTTCTCGATCTCATCGAACAGGATGACCTGATAGGGCCTGCGCCGGACCGCTTCCGTCAAGGCGCCGCCTTCGTCATAACCGACATAGCCGGGGGGAGCGCCGATCAGCCGCGAGACCGAATGCTTCTCCATATATTCCGACATGTCCATCCGGATCAGCGCCGTTTCATCGTCGAACAGGAACTCGGCAAGCGCCTTGGTCAGTTCGGTCTTGCCGACGCCGGTGGGTCCGAGGAAGATGAACGAGCCCATTGGCCGGTTGGGATCCTGCAATCCCGCGCGCGCGCGCCGCACCGCCTTGGACACCGCCTGGACGGCTTCTCCCTGGCCGATGACGCGTTTGCCGATCTCGTCTTCCATCCTGAGCAGCTTGTCGCGTTCGCCCTCCAGCATCCGGTCAACCGGAATGCCGGTCCAGCGCGAGACAATATGGGCGATATGATCGGGCGTCACGGTCTCTTCGACCATGCCGGCGGCATCGGTCTCGCCATGAGCCTCGGCTGCTTCAAGCTCACGCTCAAGGGCGGGGATCTCGGCATACGCCAATTCGCCCGCGCGCTGGTATTCGCCATTGCGCTGGGCGATGGCGAGGTTGTTGCGGGCTTCCTCGAGCTTGATCTTGATATCGGCGGCCAGACCCAGCTTCTGCTTTTCCGACTGCCAGCGCGCCGTCAGCGCATCGGATTTTTCCTCAATGTCCGACAATTCGCGCTCAAGCCGCTCAAGCCGGTCCCTGGAAGCCTGATCGGTTTCCTTCTTCAGCGCTTCGCGTTCGATCTTGAGCTGCATGATGCGGCGATCGAGTTCATCCAGCTCTTCGGGCTTGGAATCGACCTGCATCCTCAGCCGCGCGGCGGACTCATCCACCAGATCAATGGCCTTGTCAGGCAGGAACCGGTCGGTGATGTAGCGGTTGGACAAAACAGCCGCCGAGACAAGCGCCGAATCGCTGATCCGCACCTTGTGGTGCTGCTCGTATTTTTCCTTGAGCCCGCGCAGGATCGAAACCGTATCCTCAATGGTGGGTTCTTCCACCATCACCGGCTGAAAGCGGCGGGCAAGGGCTGCGTCCTTTTCCACATGCTTGCGATATTCATCAAGTGTGGTCGCACCGACGCAGTGCAGTTCTCCACGCGCGAGCGCAGGCTTGAGCAGATTGGAGGCGTCCATCGCCCCATCGGCCTTCCCCGCGCCAACGAGCGTGTGCATCTCGTCAATGAACAGGATGATGCCGCCAGCGTTGGCCTGGACTTCGTTCAACACGGCCTTGAGCCGTTCTTCAAACTCGCCGCGATATTTCGCCCCGGCGATCAGCGAACCCATGTCGAGCGCCATCAGTTGCTTGTCCTTGAGCGATTCGGGCACGTCGCCATTGACGATCCGGAGCGCCAATCCCTCGGCTATCGCGGTCTTGCCGACGCCGGGCTCGCCAATCAGCACCGGATTGTTCTTGGTCCGGCGTGACAGCACCTGAATCGTGCGGCGGATTTCATCGTCCCTGCCGATCACCGGATCAAGCTTGCCTTCACGGGCCGCCGCCGTCAGGTCGCGGGCATATTTCTTCAGGGCATCAAAACCCTGTTCAGCCCCCGCGCTGTCGGCTGTCCGTCCCTTGCGGATGTCATTGATGGTCTGGTTGAGGCCCTGCGCCGTCACTCCAGCATTTGACAGGATCTTCGAGGTCGCAGCCGATGTCTCGATCACCAGCGCAAGCAACAGCCGCTCAACCGTGACGAAACTGTCGCCCGCCTTCTTGGCGGCATCCTCGGCGGTCTGGAATACCTTGGCGACGGGCTGGGACAGGTAAAGCTGGCCATTGCCGCCGCTGACTTTCGGCAATTTTGCAATTGCGGCTTCATTGCCAAGCCGAACCTCGGCTGACCGCCCTCCGGCGCGCTCGATCAGTGACGACGCCATGCCCTGATCGTCATCCATGAGCACCTTGAGCAGATGCTCCGGCATGAATTGCTGGTGACCTTCGGCCAAAGCATAGGATTGCGCCGACTGAATGAAACCACGGACGCGTTCCGAGTATTTTTCAATGTTCATAACTATCTCCATTTCATGCCCCGCCCATGTTCGGCGCGGGGCAGCGGGTCAAGAAAGCCCCCGAAGACGGCAGGCCTTTGATAGCTTTGATATGGGGATTAAAATACGTCTGAAAAGATCTCCCGCAGCAATAAAAAACCCTGGTTGAGAGTCAACCGGGGTCTGATCTTGAACTTGATGGGCGGCGCTTACTCCGCCGCTTCGGGCTCAGCGGCGCGGGCGGCACTGGAAGTACCTGCGGCATCTGTACCGTCTTCCACGCGAACCCGCTTTGGCCGTCCGCGGCGACGCGGGGCAGTACGTGGCGCACCATCAGCTTCAGGGGTTTCCTGCCCGATCGCCACTTCCGCCGGAACGCCTTCGATCACCGGCTGCGGTGCATCGGCGTCATAGGCAGGCTTCGGCTGAGGCGCCGGGCGCGATGGGCGTGGCTCCTGCCGTTCGCTGCGCTCGCCACGGTCTTGTCGGTCCTGGCGCGGTTGCCGGTCGGGGCGAGCCTGTTGCTCGTCCCGGTCCTGACGCGGTTGGCGCTCGGAACGGGCCTGTTGCTCGGAACGGGCTTGCTGCTCGTCCCGGTCATTGCCCCTGTCGTTGCGTTGATCCTGCGTGTTGCCGTCATTGTCGTCATCTGAATCACGGTCATCATCGTCCTGATCCTGTGAGTCGCGACCTTGCGGCCCGTTATCATCGCGTTGAAACCGCTCCTGCATCTGGGCTTGCGCCGTCAGGATGATGCGATTGTAATGCTCGGCATGCTGCAGGTAGTTCTCTGCCATGACGCGGTCGCCCGAACTCTGCGCATCCCGCGCAAGGTTCATGTATTTCTCCGCCACGTGTTGGGCGGTTCCTCGTATTTTCACGTCGGGACCGGAGCTGTCATAGGAGCGCGACAGCGGATTCTGGCCTTTGCGATTGTTCCCGCCGCCACTGCCGCCACTGTTGTTGCTTCCACTGCGTCCGCGACCGCGTTTGTTTTGCTGTCCTGGCCTCATTCGATAGTCACCTGGTTGTGTTCCTGAAAAATCTGTTGGGCGCTTGTGCCGAAAACCCGGCTCGCAAGTTGCGCCGCGACATAGGATCGTCCACCGATCCCGTCACTGTTATGGGTTCAAATTCAGATACCCGCGCCAGAGGCTGTCCTGCGAACCTGCCGCCAAAATGGCGGGTCCCGGGAACCGAGCCACGTCGGATCGAATCTGTTTCAAGACTTGCTATCCAGCGCTGATCGGGAAACTAGACAGGTTTGTCAGCAATTCCAAGCCTTTTCTTGCCGCTATCGTCAAAAGTCGGAATTGGCCGTCTTTGCGGCCTGGGATAATTTGAAACAAACGGCCCTGTCTACACCGCCCAGGTCGGGGAAAACCGCGGCTTCGTCAAAACCAGCCAAGGTGAAAAGCGCCTTCACCGATGCTCTTTGGCCAATTCCGATCTCGAGCGCCACCAGTCCGCCTTCTTCAAGCCGCCCCGCCGCCTGATCGGCGATGACGCGATAGGCCGCTAGCCCATCGGGGCCTCCGTCCAGAGCGAGCCGGGGGTCATGCTCCGTCACTTCGCGCGCCAGCCGGGCCAAATCAGCTGTCGGTATGTAAGGCGGATTGGAGACAATGAGGTCAAACCGCGCCTCCACGCCCAACAGCCAATCGCCGACCACAGCCTTGTATCGTCCCGACAAGCCGAGCGCCATGGAGTTTTCGAGCGCGGTCGCCACCGCTTCGACGGACACGTCAATGCCAAGACAGTGCGCGGACGGACACTCCGCCAGCAGCGCCAGGCCGATCGCACCGGTCCCAATGCCGAGATCGGCAATGCTGCAGGCGCCTTTCTCCGCTGCGGTCGAACGGACAAACGGCAGCACTGCGTCGACCAGGCATTCTGTATCCGGACGCGGTTCGAGCGTCGCCGCGGAAAGTCCGAGCTTCAGTCCGTAAAATTCCCGCGCGCCTAAAATGCGGTGCACCGGCTTGCCATTCAACCGCTCCCAGGCGGCCTGCGATAATTGCTCGCGGATGTCGGCTGCCAACGGCGCCTCGCCGCCCGTGACCAGACGATGCGGGTCCAGCTCCGCAATCCCGGCCGTCAACATCCGGGCGTCAAGATCGGCCGTCTCGAGGCAAGCCGCGCGAAATGCCGTGCGCACCAACAGCCAGGCTTCGCCAATGGTCTCGGCTCCCGAGAGATCAGGCTTGATCATGGCCGCCAAGCGTTGCCAGTTGACCGGCCTGATGGTCGGAAATCAGGGCATCAACGATCTCGTCGATCTCGCCCATCATCATCCGGTCAAGCTTGTAGAGCGTCAGGTTGATGCGATGGTCGGTGACCCGCCCTTGCGGATAATTGTAGGTGCGAATCCGTTCGGACCGGTCGCCCGATCCAACCTGGCTGCGGCGTGACTGCGATCTTTCATCGTCCGCGCGCTGCCGCTCCATGTCGTAAAGCCGGGCGCGCAAGACCTGCATGGCGCGGGCGCGGTTCTGATGCTGTGATTTCTCCGACGAAGTCACCACCAGACCGGTCGGCAAGTGGGTGATGCGCACGGCCGAGTCGGTCGTGTTGACATGCTGGCCGCCGGCGCCCGACGCCCGCATGGTGTCGATCCGGATGTCGTCCGCCTTGATCTCGATGTCGATGTCTTCGGCTTCCGGCAACACCGCAACGGTGGCTGCGGAGGTATGAATACGCCCGCCCGATTCAGTTTCCGGAACCCGCTGCACCCGGTGCACGCCGGACTCGAATTTCAGCCGTGCGAACACGCCCTTGCCGGAAACTGTCGCAATGATCTCCTTGTAGCCGCCGGCTTCGCCCTCGCTTGCCGACAGAACCTCCACCCTCCAGCCCCGCGACGACGCATACCGCTCATACATGCGGAACAGATCGCCAGCGAACAGCGCCGCCTCGGAGCCGCCCGTGCCGGCCCGGATCTCGACAATGGCGCTGCGTTCATCGGCGGCGTCCTTGGGCAACAGCATGATTTCGATTTGCTGCTCGAGGTTGACGATTGCTTCCTTCACGGTCCGCAGTTCGGCCTCAGCCATGTCACGCATCTCGCGGTCTGTTGACCTGTCGGCAAGCATTGCTTCGAGATCAGCCTGTTCGGCTTGCGCCTTGTCGAGCTCCCGGATCTCCCCGACCAGCGGCTGCAGCTCCGAATATTCGGACGCCAGCTTGACATAGATTTCCGGATCCGGCGCCGCCGACATGCGTGCCTCGACTTCGCCAAATCGGCGTTCGAGTTCGCGTATTTTCTGGGTCGGCAATCGCGCCATTGTTGGTTCCTAAAGGCTCACGCCGTTGGCGTCTGCAAAGTCCATCAGGAACTCGCGTACTGTCTTCTCACTCTGGGTGTTGGCAATGGCAGGCAGCAGACCTTCTTCAAGCTTGGCCAGGTCAAGCGACAGCAACATCGATTTCACCGGGCCTACGGCTGCTGGCGACATCGATATGTTCCTGTAACCAATGCCAAGCAATGCCATCGCCGACAACGGCTTGCCGGCGATCTCACCGCACAACGTCAGCGAGGTGCCGGCCTTGCCGGCCGCCACGACAATCTGACGCAATACGCGCAGGAACGGGCGCCCCAGCGTGTCAAAACGATCGGCGACACGGGAATTGCCTCGATCAACCGCCATCACGAACTGAAACAGGTCATTGGATCCGACCGAGACAAAATCCACTTCCGCCATCAATTCATCAAGCTGCCACAACAGGCCGGGCACCTCCAGCATCGCGCCAAACTGCAGACTACGCGGCAATTGGTGTCCGAACCGGGATAAATGCCGAACCTCCTTGTCGAGCAGTTCGCGGGCCAGCCGAAGTTCGTTGACCTCGGTGACCATCGGCAGCATCAGCTTCAGTTCGGTGCCGGCGGCGGCCTTCAGCAAAGCCCGGAGCTGGATGCGCAACAGTCCCGGACGATCCAGCGAAAACCGGATGGCGCGCCATCCGAGCGCCGGATTTTCCTCTTCCGTCGCGCGGAAATAGGGCACAACCTTGTCGCCACCGATATCCAGCGTCCGGAAGGTGACCGGCCGGCCAGCGGCTTGCCCGAGCACACTGCGGTAAAGACTTTCCTGCTCGTCGACCTTCGGCATGGTCGAAGCGATCATGAACTGCAACTCGGTGCGGAACAAGCCGATGCCGCTGGCGCCTGATTCGATCAATTGCGGCAGATCCACCAGAAGTCCCGCATTCATCTGAAGCGTGATGTCCTGACCATCGCGGGTACGTGGCTCGACGGTGCGCAGAGCCCGGAACTGTTCCTGCCGCTTGGCACGGAATCGAACCTTGTCCGCGTAGGCGCTCTGAATTTCGGTAATCGGACGCAAATGGACGACGCCATCCTCGCCATCAACAATGATCGGATCTCGGTTTTCCGCCAGCGAAGCAATGCCGATGACCTGGCCGACAACCGGAATACCCATGGCGCGCGCGACGATCACCACATGGCTGGTAACCGCGCCATCCTCCAGCACCAGACCGCGGACTGCCTCCCGAGGATAATCGAGCAGTTCCGCCGCTCCCATGGCGCGCGCCACGATGATCGCGTCCTGCGGCAGGCCGGAGCCGCCCGGCACGAATCCGGTCAGTTGCCGGAGCAGCCGATTGGCCAGATCATCGAAATCATGCAGCCTTTCCCGCAAGTAGGGATCGGTCATGTGGATCATGCGGGCACGGGTGTCGCTTTGGACCTTCTCCACCGCGGCCTCGCAGGTGAGGCCGTTGCGGATGGCTTCCTCGAGCTTCCGCACCCAGCCGCGATCATGGGCAAACATGCGGTAGGCCTCGAGCACCGCCCGGTGTTCGCCCTCCATGGAAACGTCCCGGCGCGACAGCATGTCGTCGATGGAAATTCTCAAATGCCCCAACGCTTCTTCGAGCCGCGCCAGTTCGGCGTCGAGATCGTCGTTGAGAAGCTCCGTCACCACGATCCGCGGTTCATGCAGAACAACGTGACCCAGGCCAATTCCGTCGCCATAGGCGTCGCCCTCGATCGTCACCGGGCGGCTTAAATCCAGTTCCAGCCCCGGCCGGGTGATCTGCTTGAGTTCGCCGGTGGCAATCATCTCGGCCAGAACCATCGAGGTGGTTTCGAGCGCCTCGACTTCGTCTTCGCGGTATTTCCGGTGCGCCTTGTTCTGAACCACGAGAACGCCCAGCGACCGTCCGGCCCTGAGGACAGGAACCCCCATGAAGGAATTGTAGATTTCCTCGCCGGTTTCCGGCAGGTAGGTAAAGGCCGGATGCGCCCGGGCGTCGGACAGATTGAGGGAGCGGGCGCTCGCGGCGATGGTGCCGACCAGGCCCTGCCCCATCTTCAGCTGCGCCAGATGCACCGCATTCTTGTTGAGGCCTTCGGTGGCAAACAGCTCAAGCGCCCCGTCCGCGCGCAGCACGTAAAACGAGCACACTTCCGCCACCATATTGGCCGCGATCTGGCGGACAATCCGGTCAAGGCGCTCCTGCGGCTCAAGGGGCTCCGCCATCAATTCGCGCAGCCGCCTGAGAAGGACGCGCGGACCCGCTGAAAGGTCTCTCATCGCGCTTCATTCTCCCAATTGGTGTAGACCTTCCAGGATTGCTCCTGGCCGGTTCAGTGTTCGGCTTTGGCCGGTTTTGTTTGATCCCGTCGGATTAAGTCTTATCGAGACCGTAGACGGAATGCAAAGTGCGAACGGCAAGTTCCGCGTATGCGCCGTCAATTAGGATTGATATCTTGATCTCGGACGTCGTTATCGCCTTGATGTTGATCGATTTTTCCGCAAGCGCCTTGAACGCGGTGGCAGCCACGCCGGCATGGCTGCGCATTCCGATGCCGATGACCGAAACCTTGGCAAGGCCTGATTCGCTTTGAACCACGTCATACCCGATGGTGTCCTTCTGGCCTGCCAGAACCGCGAGCGCTTTCTCCGCGTCGCTTGTCGGCACGGTAAAGGTCATGTCGGTGCGCGACCCGTCTTCCGAGATATTCTGGACGATCATGTCGACATTGATATGGGAGTCCGCGAGCGGGCCGAAAATGGCCGCTGAAACGCCCGGCCGGTCGGCAAGCCGCCTAAGCGAAATCTGCGCTTCGTCCTTGGCGTAGGCGATGCCGGTAACGACTTCCTGTTCCACGATTTCTTCCTCGTCACAAATGAGAGTTCCGGGTGGATTGTCGAAATCCCCCATTTCCGGCCCATCCGGATCGTCGAAACTGGATCGCACAAAGGTTCTGACCTTGTGCACCATGGCCAGTTCCACCGAGCGCACCTGCAGCACCTTGGCGCCGAGGGAAGCCATTTCCAGCATTTCCTCGAAGGCAATCTTCTTCATCCGGCGCGCTTTCGGCACCACCCGCGGGTCGGTCGTATAGACGCCATCGACATCGGTATAGATGTCACACCGGTCCGCCTTGATCGCGGCCGCGATCGCCACCGCGCTGGTATCCGATCCGCCCCTGCCCAGCGTCGCCAGACGGTTGTCGGGTCCAATACCCTGAAATCCGGCAATCACGGCAACCTGCCCCATCTCGAAGCGGCGAATCAACTCGGAGCCGTCGATCTCGACAATTCTTGCAGCCGCATGGGCATTGTCGGTTTTCACCGGGATTTGCCAGCCTTGCCACGACCTGGCATCGATGCCCATCGACTGCAGTGCGATAGCCAGCAACCCGCTGGTCACCTGTTCGCCTGAGGCGACAATCGTGTCATATTCGCGGGCATCATAAAACGACGCGCTGGCGCCGGCGACCTTGGGCATGGCCTGCACCCAGCCGACAAGCTCATTGGTCTTGCCGGCCATGGCCGAGACGACCACGGCAACCTGATGCCCAGCGTCAACTTCACGTTTGACGTGCCGGGCGACATTGTGGATCCGGTCAAGATCGGCAACCGATGTGCCGCCAAACTTCATGACTATGCGGGCCATACTGCGTTATCCGCTTGCAATCCCGTTTCCGGGCAAGAAAAACCGCCCCGGGTCCCGGAGCGGAAGTTGGCGGTCTCATAGCCAAAATTGCAGCGACCTGCAACAGATCAGTCCTGCGACCTTGCCAACCCTTGACAACAACGGCGCGACGCCCGAGGTGAAGGTCCAGGATTAATGTAGGAGAGAGCCATGAGCCAGGCTGCCCGGACAACGATTGACCAGGGAGAAGTCGAGCGTTTCTCGGCACTGGCGGCCGAATGGTGGAACCCGCAAGGCAAATTCCGCCCGCTGCACAAATTCAATCCGGTTCGCCTGACCTACATTCGCGATCATGTGGCCGCGCATTTTGGCCGGGATCCGAGGAGCGATAAGCCCCTGGCCGGCCTTAGGGTGCTCGACATCGGCTGCGGCGGCGGGCTTCTCTCCGAGCCGATGGCGCGTATGGGCGCCGACGTCCTGGGCGCCGATGCATCGCGCACCAATGTCGAAGTGGCGTCCATTCATGCCGCCCAAAGCGGCGTGAAGGTCAGTTACGAGACGGCGACTTCGGAAGAACTGGCCGCACGCGGCGAACGGTTTGACGTGGTGCTGAACATGGAAGTGGTCGAGCATGTCGCCGATGTCGATCTGTTCCTGTCCTCCTGCGCCGAGATGGTCAAGCCGGGCGGCCTGATGTTCGTCGCCACCATCAACCGAACCATGAAGGCAATGGCGCTCGCCATCGTTGGAGCCGAATATGTGTTGCGCTGGTTGCCACGCGGCACTCATCAATATGAAAAGCTGGTCCGGCCGGAGGAAATCGAATCCCCGCTGACGGCCGCCGGCATGATTTTCATGGACAGGACCGGCGTGTCTTACAATCCGCTTCAGGACCAGTGGAACCTGTCGCGCGACATGGATGTCAATTACATGATGCTCGCCGAGCGCCCGAAGGCCGGCTGACACGCGGATCCAGGCAACGTGGCTTAGACGGGAATGTCCTTGAGCTGCTCGAGCAGCGGCCGTTGGCCGGCCGCATTCGCCTGGCTCAGCGATTTCACACGGGCGCGATCGATCGTCAGCGGCGCGCCATCCGGACCATAGGACTGCTTGAAGGTGAAGGCGTCCGGGCACGCGCCGTGATCGTGCAACCACTCAAGCTTTTTCGCACCTTGCCGCCAGTCCGGACGGCGGTCCTCTTCGATCCACCACAGGACCAAGGGCGGCCATTCGTTCTTTGTGTTCCAGTTGCGGGCGTTCTTGAGCGCTTCGGCGTGAACGCCTGAATAGGAGAACGCCATCAGGCTTTCGATATCCGCCCATAGCGACAGGGACGACGGGCCGGTTTCAAATCCGCTGCCTTTAATGAACCTCGGAAACTCCTGGACGCCCCAACTCGACGGCCCCGGTTCGCCGTCATAGCCGGATCGGGCGACAAAGCCCGAAGCATTCTCCGCCGCGGCGAAGTTCAAGGGCTCGCGGCGCAGGAAGCCTTGCACTTCAGGCGCATCGTAAGCGGCCACATGCAGACCGAAATTATACATCGCAAGATGAAATCCCGGCACGGCCATTTCAGCTCAGATCGTCCGGGAATTCCGGCAGCGGCGCGATGTCGATGCCTTCCTCGATCAGGGATTTGGCGTCCTCGCTCGAAGCCTTGCCGATGATGCCGCGGGCTTCAGTCTCGCCATGGTGGATCTTGCGCGCCTCGTCGGCGAACCGGTCGCCGACATCCTCCGAGTTCTGCTTGACCGCCTGCACCATCTCGCGCAGCTTTCGCATCATTTCGCGTTTTTCCGGATCCATCGCCAACGGCCGCGTCGGCGCATCCCGGGGGACCGCGACCGCCGGCGCCATCAGCGCCTTGCTGACTTTACCGGAACCGCAAACCGGGCAGCTGACCAATCCACGTTCGCTTTGCGAATCATAATCGGCGCCTGAGGAAAACCATCCTTCAAACTCGTGTTCCTTCTCGCAATGGAGGGAAAACCGGATCACGCCACCCGCTCTCCCATTTTTTCTTGCAAACCATTGTCCATTCGATAGCTGCGGGCATTCTTCAGATTGGGAATCTTGGACCGCGCCGCCTTCACCTCGCCGAGCGCCAAACTGGCGACAATGACGCCCGGTTCGTTGCCTTCGGCTTCGGCGAGGACACGTCCCCACGGGTCGACAATCAGGGAATGGCCATAGGTATCGCGGCCGTCCTCATGCACGCCGCCCTGCGCTGCTGAAATCATGAAGGCGCCGTTTTCAATCGCCCTGGCCCGCTGCAGTACATGCCAATGCGCCTCGCCGGTCTGGCGGGTAAAGGCGGCAGGCGCCGTCAGAATATCCGCGCCGGCTAGCGCCAGATCCCGGAACAGATGCGGGAACCTGACATCGTAGCAAATTCCCATCCCCAGCCGCACACCGTCAAGATCAACGGTCACAGCCCTTTCACCGGGTTGATAGGACGAACTCTCACGCCAGCTTTCGCCATTGTCGAGATCGACGTCAAACATGTGGATCTTGTCATAGCGGGCAAGCGGAACGCCCTTTGGGTCAAACACCACAGCGCGATTGGCCGCCATGCCATTGCCCGCGTCGACAGCGGTGGAGCCGAGATGCAAATATATGCCGAGTTCGGCGGCGAGCGCCGCCGCGGCGCGCATTACCGGATCTTCGGCTTCCGGCCTGAGGTATTTTCGGAACAGCTCGCGATCGCGCTGCAGACCGCCGGTCATCTCCGGCGTCTGGACATAGTGCGCGCCGCGCGAAGCGGCCTGGCGAACCAGGTTCTCCATCGACGCAATATTTGCCTCGGGCGAAACGCCTGAGCGCATCTGGACGGCGGCAACGACAAGCTCACGCATGATCAGGCTCCTGTCAGCATCGGATCAAGTTTGCCCGCGCGCTCCAGCCCAAGCAATTCATCGCACCCGCCAACATGAACGTCACCAATGAAGATCTGCGGAAATGTCGTCCGGCCATTGGCTTTGGCAATCATTTGCTGCCTCAGATCAGGCGAGAACGTTGCGTCATGCTCCGTGTAGCTGACGCCCTTGGAATCGAGCAACCGCTTGGCTGCAGTGCAAAATCCGCAGAACTGTCGGGTGTAAAGTGTTACGTCAGGCATGCGGGTCTCCGATTGTTGCGCGCCCTTGGTGCGCGGCCTTTGTCGTTTCTAAGCATATAGGGTCTCCTCGCCCTGGCTTACAACCCGGGCAAAGGTCAGCACATTGACCTGCCTGGCGCCGCCACGCAGTAGCGCCCGGGTCGCCGCCTCGACGGTGGCGCCGGTGGTCAACACATCATCGACCAGCAGGACTTTCAACCCGTTGAGACGATGGGCCTGCGCCGGCGCCGCAAAAAACGCGCCGCGCACATTGTCCTGTCTGGCGCGCAATCCCAGACCGACCTGCTGCCGCGTGGAGCGAATCCGCCGCATCACGCCCGGCAGAAACGGTTTGCCGGCTAGTCGCCCAAGCATCCGCGCAAGCTCGGCGGACTGGTTGTAGCGCCGCGCGAACAGCCTGCCCCGATGCAGGGGAACAGCCACAATGACATCGCTGTCCTCGATCACATCACGGCCGGCGCGAACCATCCACGCCGCCATCATCGGGGACAGATCGGTGCGATCGGAATATTTCAGGCGATGCACGATCTTGCGCGCCACCCCGTCATAGAGCACCGCCGACCTTGCTTTCGCGTAAGGCGGCGGATTGGCGATCGCCTGCGGTGACACCAGACCCTCTCCCCTGTCATGATCGAACGGCAAGCCGGTGATGTCGCAGTATGGCCGCTCAATGAAGGCAACCGTCCCCCAGCAAACGGGACACAAGGCCGCGGCCTGGTCCGTCATCTGGCCACAGCCGGCACAGACCGGCGGATAAACCAGCCGCATCAGGCTCCTGCCGATGCGCGCCATCGACAGCCTCAGTCCATGCAGGGGACGGCTTGAATCCATTGGGTACATCTGTTGACTTTACCGCCGTTCCATCCAACAAGCGAGCCCGTGTCACGCCAGCGGATTGAACCATGGACCACCTTTTTGACCACGCGCTCATGCGCCAGCGCCGCCTGCGCGCGCTCGCCCGACCAGAGCCTGGCGCGGATTTCCTCCTTCGCCGGGTTGCCGACGACCTGGCCGATCGGCTGTCGGTGGTCGAGCGCCGGTTCGAATATCCGGTTCAGGTCCATGGCGGATTGCCGCACGCCGCTGACAGGATCAAGGCCACCGGCAAGACGGCGGAGTTCAGCTTCGTGGATCTGTGCGCCATGCCCGGGATTGATACCGACGCACTGACCCTCGCAGACCCCGATTCCGTACCCTTGCCGCCGGAAAGCGCCGATCTGGTGATCTCGCCCCTGGCGCTGCACATGACCAACGATACGCCGGGTGTCCTGGTGCAATTGCGCCGCGCGCTCAAACCCGACGGGTTGCTGCTTGCCGCGGCTCCCGGCGCAGGCACGTTGGGCGAATTGCGCGAATCCCTGCTTGCGGCGGAAAGCGAACTGACCGGTGGCGCCAATGCCAGGGTGCATCCCTTCGCCGATATTCGCGACTATGGAGCCTTGCTGCAGCGCGCCGGTTTCGCGTTGCCGGTCACCGATATCGATGACATCGTGGTTAGATATGCGGATATGTTCGCGCTTCTCAGGGATCTGCGCGCCATGGGCATGACGTCGCTGCTGACGGACAGAAGCCGGAAACCGGCCGGCAGAAAACTGTTCCTGCGAGCGGCGGAGATCTATGCGGAACGGTTTTCAGATCCGGACGGGCGGATTCGCGCCAGTTTCCCGGTCATCCATCTCTCGGGATGGGCGCCGCATGAAAGTCAGCAGAAGCCTCTCAAGCCAGGCTCGGCAAAGTCGCGACTGGCCGACGCATTGAGGGCGCCCGAACAAAAGCTGCCCCGCTGATCGACAAGTCTTACTGGCTGTTCTTGATATGCTGTGCCGCACCGTCCAATGTGGTGTTGATGGCATTGCCAAGCGTCATGCCACTCGCGATAAGAACGCCTGAGATCAAGGACGCAATAAGAGCATACTCGATGGCGGTGGCCCCGCACCGATCTTTCACAAACTTGAATATCGCAGTTTTCATGACGTGTTCCCGATTAAAATTATGGCAGAGATGGCCTGATCCGGATTAGCAATCCCCGGATTTGCTGCCATCGTTCTGTATGATGCAAAGTGAACCGGGTCTCTCCTGCAATATCGATTTGCGGACGGTGTAGACCGTGGTTGCGGCGCGCTGCGGTATCGACCCGGTGGTGAGATTGTCATACTGGTCTGGCTTCCACGCAACCCGTGCCGACGTCGAGCGATCAGCCAGGATTGGTGTAAGAATGGTCGCGACCGCAATTGCCGCTGTCCCGAAAAGCAACGCGACGCGAACAGCGCCGATCCGCTTGCGCTGACCCGCCCCGTCTCTCTCCTTCACTGTCATCCAGAAATCACCGTCGCTCATGATGCCTCCACTGAGAACCCGATCAGGTTCGTCACTCCCTTCATTGTTGCGTGAAGGGAATTGAAGTTTCATTAACGCTAATGGAGACGATTGAAGTTTCGAGGTTTATATAACCGGAAATGTCATAACAGGTCGATGAGATAGGGGATCAACGGTTCATCGGCGGGCGGCATCGGGTAGTTCCGCATATCCCGCGGGCGGACCCATTTCAAGGCCTGGCCTTCAAGACCGCGCGCAGAGCCCTCGTAACGGCGGCAGACGAAAAGCGGCATCAGCAGATGAAAATCCTCATAGCTGTAGCTTGCGAATGTCAGCGGCGCCAGGCACGCTTCTTTCGTCGTTACCCCGATCTCTTCGATCAATTCGCGGATCAGCGCGGATTCAGGGGTTTCGCCCTGCTCAACCTTGCCGCCTGGAAACTCCCACAGGCCCGCGAGCTTCTTGCCCTCCGGCCGCTGCGTCAACAGCACCCGGCCATCCGCGTCGACCAGGGCGCAGGCGGCGACCAGCATGATCTTCCTTGTACTCATCCGTTCAGTATCCCGGCTTCTGGCGATAGGCGTAGCGATAGACCTCGCCAAAGCCCAGGCCCTTGTAGAGAGCAACAGCTGCCGTGTTAGCGCTCTCGACCTGCAGCCAGGCGGTCTCCGCGCCGCGATGCCGGGCCCAGCGCAGCGCCGCCGTGACGATTTCGTGGCCGTGCCCAGCCCGCCGCATGTCCTTGCGCGTGGCCAGTTCGAACAATCCGGCGAGGTCATTGTCATGAACGCACAGCGCGGTTGAAAACGGCCCGGTCGCCTCGTCTTCCAGCACAAACAATCCGCTGGGCGGCCGTATCGAACTCAAGACCTCGGTCAGTCCAGGCTTGAGGGAATGATCACGCCCATGCACCGCGATGGATGCGTCAACATAGCGCCCGACGTCCCGCAGTGGCAGGTGATCCATTCCGTCATCAATGTCGAGGCTGTCGATTGCGGCCATCATCACGATGGTTTCGTCGAACCGCCGCCAGCCGAGCGCGTCCAGATAGGATTCCAGCGGCGGCGGCGCCAATGGGGTTTGCCGGAACACCAACGCCCGGTCATAGGAATCGAACCGCCGGGCAGCACGTTCGACCCGGATTTCGATGCCGTCATGATCGGACGGATCGAGCGGATTGACCGAATTGAGACGCTTTGACGGATGTCCCGCGGTCAACCGTATCTGCCAGCTGCCGTCATACTGGATTGACGCCGCCGGCCAGGCGCGGAATCCGACCGCTTCAAGCCTTCTGACTATAGCAAGATTTGGCACACCAGCCTCGTGTTCAGTATTTCCGAATAAACCGCTCAACTGCGGTAATCGCCATTGATCTCCACATAGGCCTTGGTCAGATCGCAGGTGAAGACCCGGGCCTTGCCGCGACCAATGCCGAGATCGACCCTGATCGCGATTTCATCCTGCTTCATCACCTCCGAGGCCGCGGATTCACTGTAGGCGGGATCGCGTTCCCCATCGACCGCCACCCGCACGCCGCCAAACCAGATCGCAAGCTTGTCCCGCTCGGCCTTTTCACCGGCCTTGCCGACGGCCATGACGATCCGCCCCCAATTGGCGTCCTCGCCGGCAATCGCCGTCTTGACCAGTGGCGAATTGGCGATCGACCTGGCGATGCGTCCCGCCGCCTTGGCGGACGCGGCACCTGTGACCGTGATCTCGACCTGCTTGCGGGCGCCTTCGCCATCGCGCACGATCTGGATCGCCAGATCTTCCATGAGATCGGCCAATGCCTTTGAAAAGCTCCGCGCGCGCGGATCTGTGGCCGATGAAATCACCCCTGCCCCATCGGCGCCTGCCGCGCCGGTGGCGAAGACCATCAGCGTATCCGAGGTCGAAGTGTCGCTGTCGATCGTCACCGCATTGAATGTCGCCCCGACATGGCGGTTGAGCATGGCCTGCAGCGCCTCAGCCTCGATATCGGCGTCGGTCACGATGAAGGACAGCATTGTCGCCATGTCAGGCGCAATCATCCCGGCTCCCTTTGCCATCCCGTTGAGCGTCACCACGACCCCGTCGATCCGCGCTGTCCGGGTGGCAACCTTCGGATAGGTATCGGTGGTCATGATCGCGGACGCCGCGTCGATCCACCGGTCACCCGAAGCCGTGACAGCCATCTGATCGAGAACCGTTGCGAATTTGGCCGCGTCCAGAGGTTCGCCAATGACGCCGGTTGAAGCAAGGAACACCTCGCTTTCCTTGCATCCCACCGCCTGCGCGGCTGCCTTGGCGGTCAGGGCCGTGGCGTCGCGGCCCTTTTGCCCGGTAAATGCATTGGCGTTTCCGGAGTTGACCACGAGCGCCCGCGCCTGGCCTCCGCCGAGATTTGCCCGGCAAAAATCAACCGGCGCGGACGGGCATTTCGACGTGGTGAAAACGCCCGCAACAGCCGCCGGTCGGTCAAACACCATCAGCATGACATCCGTCCGGTCCTTGTACTTGATCCCGGCCGCGGCCGTTTCGATGCGTACCCCCGCCAGCGGCGGAAGCTCGGCATAGGACTTGGGAGCCAGTGGAGACACGTCGATGGACATCGGACAATCCTTGAAGTGGCGGCGTCAGCCGGAAAGGGCTTGGTGGGGCTTACGGTTGCTCGTTGATGGCCTCGTAGGCCTCTTTGAGAGCCGGATCCAGCACGTCGATCTTGATTTCGGCGCGCGCAGCCTTGATCAGGTCGCCGTAGCGCTCACGCATCACCAACTGCCGAACCTGGTCTGCGACAGCCTGAAATTCAGGAGCCGCGGTTTGGCGCCGGTCCTCGAGCTTGATCACGTGCCAGCCGAACTGGGTCTCGACCGGTTCCTTGGCGTATTCGCCGGCTTTCAGCGTGAAAGCCACGGCTTCAAATTCCGGCACCATGCGGCCCTTGGTAAAATATCCCAGATCCCCACCCTGCCCGGCGCTTGGGCCGGTCGATTTTTCCTTGGCCAGTTCAGCAAAATCCTTTCCTGCATCCAGCTCGGTGATGATCGCCTTGGCTTCCTCTTCGGTTTTCACGAGGATATGGCGGGCACTGACCTCTTCTTCCGGCGGCGTGGCTGCGAGTTCCTTTTCATAACGCGCCTTGATATCGGCATCTGTCACCGGATCGACGACGTTCGCCTTGAAAATGGCATTATGCAGAGCCCGGTCGCGCTGGAACTGCATCAGTTTTTTGAATTCGTCGGTCTGGTCAAGCTTTTCCGCTTCGGCCTTGCGCGCAAGCGTCTTGATGTCGATGACAGCGGCAAGAGCCGCCACCCGGCGCTGTTCGTCGGGCAGCCGGGCGAACTGCGGATCAAGATCGCCCTCCGCCAATTTCAGTTCGGAGGCGCGGATCTCGACGCCAGCGACCGTGGCCACCACGGGGTCGGCCTCGTCGGCAGCGTGGCCCTGCACTGGCAAGAATGCGATTGCGCTGATGAGAAGTGTGGCTGCAAGCTGCGATAGGCGCATGAATAGACCTTTCATTGTGAAGCTTTTTCCGGACGGCAAGCCAAGTGCCCATGCATTTTGGCCGCCTTAAGACGGCCATTCGCCGCCGTTGACATCGTTCGAACCCCCTCTTATCTGTCAGCCAACCGTCCGTCCAGACGGCTTTCATGCAATGAAGGCTATCGGGAAGGCGTTTTCATTCGACTCTCCGGTCGCAGGCCAGCGCCGGTTTTCAGCTCTGCCGCCCATGCAGCCTCAAGAAAGGACCATAGTAATGGTCAAGTTCGGCGCAATCGCCCGTAAATTGTTCGGCTCTTCCAATGACCGCCGAATCCGGGCCTATAAGCCACAAGTTGACGCCATCAATGCCCTGGAACCCGAACTCCGCGCGCTCAGCGATGCCGAATTGGTGGCCCGTACGACACAATTTCGTGAGCAGATTGCTGCCGGCGCCACGGTCGACGACCTTCTGGTTCCCGCCTTCGCAACCGTCCGCGAAGCGGCCCACCGCGCTGTCGGGATGCGGCCGTTCGATGTCCAGCTGATCGGCGGCATGATCCTCAACGAAAACGCCATCGCTGAAATGAAGACCGGCGAAGGCAAAACCCTCGTGGCCACGCTTCCGGTCTATCTCAATGCGCTTGCCGGAAAAGGCGTCCATGTCGTTACCGTCAATGATTACCTGGCGCGCCGCGACGCCGAATGGATGGCCAGAATATACGGTTTCCTGGGTCTGACGACCGGGATCATCGTCCATGGCATGGATGACAATGAACGCCGCGACGCCTATGCCTGCGACATCACCTATGCCACCAACAATGAGCTCGGCTTCGACTATCTCCGCGACAACATGAAATATGATCGCGCCCAGATGGTCATGCGCGGGCACAACTACGCCATTGTCGACGAGGTGGATTCCATCCTGGTGGATGAGGCTCGTACGCCGCTGATCATATCGGGGCCACTCGATGACCGGTCGGATCTCTACAACAGCATCGACACCCTGATCCGGAAGCTCGAACCGGACGATTACGAAATCGACGAGAAGCAGCGGTCCGCCACCTTCACCGAGATCGGAACCGAAAAGCTGGAAACCATGCTGACGGAAGCCGGCATGCTCAAGGGTGAATCGCTTTACGATGTCGAAAATGTCGCCGTCGTTCACCACATCAACAACGCGCTCAAGGCGCACCGGCTTTTCACGCGCGACAAGGATTACATCGTCAAGGACGACGAGATTGTCATCATTGACGAATTTACCGGCCGCATGATGCCGGGACGCCGCTATTCAGAAGGCCAGCATCAGGCGCTCGAAGCAAAGGAAGGCGTCAAGATCCAGCCGGAAAACCAGACGCTGGCATCCATCACATTCCAGAATTATTTCCGGATGTATTCCAAGCTTGCCGGCATGACCGGCACGGCGTCGACCGAAGCCGAGGAATTTGGAAACATCTACGGGCTCGACGTTGTCGAGGTGCCGACCAATGTCCCCATCGCCCGTATTGATGAGGATGACGAGGTTTACCGCACCGTCGAGGAAAAATACCAGGCCATCATCAGTGACATCAAACAGGCGCGCGAGAAGAAGCAGCCGGTTCTGGTCGGCACCACATCGATTGACAAGTCCGAAATCCTCGCCGAATTGCTGCGCAAGGAAGGCCTGACCGATTTCCACGTGCTCAACGCCCGCTATCACGAGCAGGAAGCCTACATCGTCTCCCAGGCCGGCGTCCCCGGCGCCATCACCATTGCCACCAACATGGCCGGCCGCGGAACCGACATTCAGCTCGGCGGCAACGCCGACATGCGCGTTGCCCAGGAACTTGGAGAGATGGAGGAAGGTCCAGAGCGCGATGCGAAGGAAAAGATCATCCGCGCCGAAATCCAGAAGCTCAAGGACGAAGCACTCGCCGCCGGCGGTCTCTATGTGCTTGCCACCGAACGCCATGAAAGCCGCCGTATCGACAATCAGTTGCGCGGCCGCTCCGGTCGTCAGGGCGACCCGGGACGGTCGAAATTCTTCCTGTCGCTGCAGGATGACCTGATGCGCATTTTCGGCTCCGAGCGCATGGACAGCATGCTCAAGACGCTTGGCCTGAAGGACGGCGAGCCGATCATCCATCCATGGATCAACAAGGCGCTGGAACGTGCCCAGAAAAAGGTTGAAGCGCGCAACTTCGACATCCGCAAGAACCTGCTGAAATTCGATGATGTGATGAATGACCAGCGCAAGGTTGTGTTCGAGCAGCGCAAGGAACTGATGGATGCGGAATCCATTTCCGAGACCATTGAGGACATGCGTCATGAAGTCATCGATGGCCTGGTCAAGCTCCACATTCCGGAGCGGGCCTATGCCGAGCAATGGAATGTGGCTGAGCTGAAGAAGGGCGTCCAGGCCTATCTCAATCTTGATTTGCCGATCGAGCAATGGGCCGCGGAAGAAGGCATTGCCGAAGACGACATTCATAGCCGCATCGTCGAAGCCGCTGACAAGCTTTCCCGGGAGCGGACCGAGCGGTTCGGCGCCGAGGTCATGACCTATGTGGAGAAATCCGTTGTTCTCCAGACCCTTGACCATCTCTGGCGCGAACATCTTGTCAATCTCGACCATCTTCGTTCGGTGGTCGGTTTCCGCGGCTATGCGCAGCGTGATCCGTTGCAGGAGTACAAATCCGAAGCGTTTGAATTGTTTCAGGCGCTGCTGGCCAATCTGCGCCAGGCCGTGATGGCACAATTGATGCGGGTTGAAATTGTGCGCGAAGCCGCCGCCTCGCCAGAACCCGAGATTCCGGACGGCATGCAAGGCCATCATCTGGACGCGACCACCGGAGAAGACGAGTTTGATGCGGCAGAGGCGCAATTCGCCTCCGCCGTCGTCGCTCCGGAAGACCGTGACCCGGATGATCAATCGACCTGGGGCAAGGTTGGCCGCAACGAGTCTTGCCCCTGTGGTTCAGGCAAGAAGTACAAGCATTGCCATGGCGCTTTCTGACGCCCGATGGCTAAGCCCGGAAATCAGGTGAGCTTTGACGGGATCCGCCTGTGCGGATCCCGATTTCTCAGATATGCGGCATTTGTTTCCGCTGCTCTGCTCCGCACGCGGCTGCCCATTCATTGGCCGGCATCGCTGATTTCGCCCCTGTAGCCTGTTTCCGCGGCCATTTGCAGCACAAAATCGGCGCTGCAGTCACGCAACGGGACGGATCGCCGGGATTGTGGGTCAAACCGTTTCTTAACGTCGCCGTGCCAAGGTGCCTGTGCAACAACAGGGTGAAAGCCTGACCATGACGTTGATTGACACAGCCGGCAAATTATTGCCGCCGCGCTACGCTGCGCGGCTGATGCCGCTGTTTGCGCTTCTGGCCACCTTGATGACCGCCACCGACGAGACCAGCGCGGCCCAGCGGATGGCCATCACCGCCTTTACCATTCGCGTTGTCAGCGCGGCGATCGCCTTTGCATCCCAGATCATCCTGGCGCGGCTGATGGGCGAATTCGAATATGGCGTGTTCGTTTTCGTCTGGGTCATCGCGGTCATTCTCGGCAATCTCTCCTGTCTTGGGTTCCACACAGCGGTCATCCGCTTTTTGCCGCAATACCGCACCGATGGCGCCGATGAAGCCATCAGGGGCCTCACCGCGACCGCCCGGATATTCGCCATGATTTCGGCGACGCTGATTGCCGCGTCAGGCATCGCTGCGCTTTATCTGCTTGGCGACAAGATCGAGTCCTATTACATCCAGCCATTGTTCGTGGGCGCCTTTATCCTGCCAATGATCGCGCTCGGCGACGTGCTTGATGGCACCGCGCGGGCAAATGGTTGGCCGGTTCATGCGCTCGCCCCAACCTACATCGTGCGACCGCTGCTGATCCTGGCATTTGTCGCCTGCGCCATTGGCCTGGGTCGCATGGCCGACGCCAACACTGCCATTCTCGCGGCGCTTGCTGCGGCCTATCTGACAACGATCATTCAGTTTTTCGTCATCACCGGCAAACTCAGGCATCGGTTCCCGGTGCGCGGGGTCGAGATCCACTTCAGAACATGGCTGATGGTGGCCTTTCCGATTTTCCTGATCGAAGGCTTCTACTTCATGCTCACCAATGCTGACGTCATCATCGTCGGCCTTTATCTGCCGCCGGAAAAGGTGGCGGTATACTTCGCCGCGGCCAAGACCATGGCGCTGGTCCATTTCGTCTATTTTGCCGTCAAGGCCGCAGCAGCCCAGCGATTTTCCAGCCTTGTTTCAGGCAACGATCGCACCGCGCTCGCGGCTTTCGCCCGGCAGACCGTTCAGTGGACTTTCTGGCCCTCATTGCTGGTTGGCGGCATGGTAATCCTGGCGGGGCCGTTTTTACTGTCGCTGTTTGGTCCTGCCTTCCGGGAAGGCCACATGATCATGATCGTGCTTTTCTGCGGCATCATCGCCAAGGCCATGATCGGCCCAGGAGAGGTGCTGTTGACCATGGCCGGCGAACACAAGATTTGCGCCGCGATCTATGCCGTCGCGCTGACCGCCAATCTCGGCCTCAATGTCACGCTCATTCCCGCCTGGGGTTTGCTCGGCGGGGCAACCGCCACCGCCTCGGCCATGGTCATTGAGGCGAGCTTGCTCCACATCATCATCAGGCGCAGATTGGGCATCGTCATGTTTGTTGCATCAGGCCCGGTTTCACACCGCGGCCATTCTGGAACGGAGGCCGGATAGCATGGCTTCCAGTCCCATCATCCATGATGGCGTCGCCAGCCAGGCCAATGCGCTGATTGGCGAATTCGCTGACGTCGAGACCGCTCGCCCGCTTCCCGACCGTGATATCGCGGTCGGACGGCCGGGACGGCATCTGGCCATCTATCCGGCGCGCGCGGGCTATGAATTGCAGGACGAGCTTGATTTTCTGACCAACCGGGCATTGGAGCCAAACATCTTTTTCTCGGGCCGGTTTCTGGCGCCCGCCATGCCGCGGCTTGAAGACCGGGTCGTTCGCCTGATGCTGATGCGCGATGAGACCGAGACCCATTCGCGCATGCGCCTGATGCTGCCATTCTCGGTGGAAAAACCCGGCTTCTCGGTCGGCGCTTCAATCATCCGCGCATGGGCCAACCCGTTCGGACCCCTGGGGACGCCGCTGCTTGACCGTGAAGACGCCGCGGAAACGCTCGACAACATGCTCGAAGCGCTTTCAAGGCCCGAGACCGGCTTGCCCGGCATCCTGGTCTTGCCTGACTTGCGGCTGGAAGGGCCCGTCGCCAGCCTGCTGCGCGCTGTCGCGCTCAGCCGCAACCTCTCGGTCGCGATCACCGATCAGGCCGAGCGGCCGTTCCTCGAAAGCACCCTGGACGCCGATGCCTATCTGAGCCGGTCCATGTCCCGTCATCATCGCCATGAAATGCGCAGGCAATGGCGCCGTTTGTCCGAACATGGCGAATTGACCTACGCGGTTGCCCGCCAGCCTGATGAAATCCGCTACCATCTGGAGGAATTTCTGACGCTGGAGGATTCGGGCTGGAAGGGACGCCGCAAGTCCGCAATGGTTGCCGACCGTTACCGGGCAGCCTTCGCCCGGGAAGCCGTCAACAGTCTGGCCGAAACCGACAGCGTGCGCATTCACAGCCTGGCGCTTGATGGCGAAGCCATTGCGTCGATGATCGTGTTTGTTTCCGCCAGCGAAGCGTGGACCTGGAAAACCGCCTTCAATGAGGTCTATGCTCGCTATTCTCCCGGCAAACTTCTGGTGGACCGGCTAACCGAATGGCATCTGGATGATCTCAACATCCGGCGCACCGATTCCTGTGCCGCACCCGATCACCCGGTCATGAGCCGGATCTGGACCGAGCGCGAAAGCATGGGAACCATGGTCATCGGCCTTGACCCCAAGCACGACCGCGACGTCCGTCAGGTCGCGACCCAACTCCACATCTACCGCAACACCCGCAACATCGCCCGGCTTCTGCGGGAAAAAATCCGCAACATCGCCCGGCGGTAGGCCCACGCAGCACTGATGGATAGCATTCAGGTGCGGCTTGCCTTGGCTTCCGCAATTGCCTGGTCCCTCAGCAGCCGCCGGATTACCTTGCCGGTCGTGGTCAGGGGCAGGCTGTCGACAAATTCGATTTCGCGCGGATACTCATGCGCCGAAAGCCGGGTCTTGACCCAATCGCGGACGGACTCGGCCAACTCCGCATCTGCCTTGATCCCGGGTGCCACCACCACATAGGCCTTGACGATTTCGGTGCGGGTCGTGTCCGGCTTGCCCACTGCGGCCGCGAGCACCACCGCTGGATGTCCGGTCAGGCAATCCTCGATTTCGCCCGGCCCGATGCGGTAGCCCGACGAGGTAATGACGTCATCGTCCCGCCCGAAAAACGAGAAATATCCATCCGCGTCGCGGACACCCTGATCTCCGGTCAGCATCCAGTCACCAATGAATTTGGCTTCTGTCGCCGCTTCATTGCGCCAATAGCCAAGAAACATCACCGGGTCGGGACGTTTGACGGCGATCTGGCCCGAAGTTCCATCAGGCACAACATTGCCGCCGTCATCGATGACGGCGACCTGGTGTCCGGGGACGGGCTTGCCGATGGCGCCGCCGCGGCTGACGCCGAGTTTGGCGCAGGACGACAGCACCAGATTGCATTCGGTCTGGCCGTAGAATTCATTGATGGTCAGGCCAAGCACCCGCTGCGCCCATTCATAGGTTTCGCGTCCCAGCGCCTCGCCACCGGAGCCGACGGTGCGCAGATCGAGTTGGTGGCGCGACAGCGGGTCGGCAACCGTGCGCATGATTCGGAGCGCGGTCGGCGGAATGAAGGCGTTGCGCACCTTCATTTCCGCCATGATCCTGTAGGCCAGGTCCGGATCAAATTTTTGCGCCTTGGAAGACACCACCGGCACGCCCAGTAGCAGACCCGGCAGCAGGACATTGAGCAGGCCGCCAGCCCACGCCCAGTCAGCCGGCGTCCAGAGCTTGTCGCCCGGCTGCGGCATGAATTCATGATGGGTTTGCACCCCCGGGACATGGCCGATCAGCACCCTGTGCCCGTGCAGCGCGCCCTTGGGCGGCCCGGTGGTTCCGGAGGTGAAGATCATCAGCGCCGGATCGTCCGCACGGGTTGCAACCGCAATCGGCGCATCGGAATGGCCGTTCTCCAGCTCGTCATAGCTGACCGCATCGCCAAACTCATCGCTGTCAGCGGAATCATCGCCGGTGACGATGACGGTTTCAAGCGCGGTCAGACGCTCCCTGATGGCGACAATCTTGCCGCGGCCGGTGGCGGTCGTCACCAGCGCCTTGGCCCCCGACGCGGTCAACCGGTGTTCGACCGCCTCGACCCCGAACAGCAACGCCAGCGGCACGGCAATGGCGCCCAGCTTGTAGATCGCGACATGGGCGATGGCCGTTTCAAATCCCTGCGGCAGCATCAGGGCCACCCGGTCGCCAGGTTTCACGCCAAGCGATCTCAAACCCCTGGCAAACGCGTTCGAGCGCCGCGCCAACCCGTCATAGCTCAGCCGCGCCGGTTCCCCATCGGGATTGAAATGCTCGAGACAGATCCGCTCCGGCTCACGAGCCGCCCAGGCATCCGACACGGCGCCGCCAATGTTGAAAAATTCCGGAACGTCCCACGAAAACCGCGAGGCAATGTCTTCAAGCGTCCGTCCCGCGGGCAGCAACATGACTGGAGATCCTTGCACAAACGCCACAATCCGCCCGCCCACAGGGGCGGCACGACTCTGACCGGGTCAGTTTCTATCAGGGGACCGGTCTGGAATGAAGGGGGCCGGAAATTTTGCTGACAGACCCGTCTGGGGCGGCGTCGCGCAAAGAAAAATGGTGCCCCCTTCCGGACTCGAACCGGAACTCCTTGCGGAACCGCATTTTGAGTGCGGCGCGTCTACCAATTCCGCCAAAGGGGCATTCCACCGTCCAATATTATCTGCCGGAGCAATGGTCAAGCCGCTTGATCCAATTGCAGCATAATGGTCCGAAGTTGCTGAGCTGCCGATGGAAAGCGTCTCCGCGGTCTGTTAAAAGCCGACGGAGATTCGAACTCCCAATGGCGGACAAACACAATGAACGATTTCGCAGCGACGTCGGCACCACGGGGCGCGCTGGCCAAGATCGACGCCATCCTCCAGCTGTACCTGGACGGCGCTGGATCCAATCCGGCCGGCGCCAAGGTGACCATCACGCTTGGCGAGCTCAGCGACCTGATGGAAGAGCGCGCCTTCGGGCTCTTGCTGTTGGTGCTGGCGCTGCCCTGCTGTCTTCCCTTCGTTTATTTGCTGCCGCAACTCGTCGCCCTGCCGATGCTGGTTCTGTCGGCGCAGATGGCTTCCGGCCGGCGGGCGCCTTGGCTGCCCGAGACCCTGCGCAAACGGTCTTTGCCGGTGGCCGGATTGCTTGACGTGGTGGCGCGCGCCAGGCGCTATGGCGGCTGGCTCGAGCGGCTCGCGCATCCGCGCTTCGCAAGCCTGACCGGAGACCGGGCGGCGCGGGTGATTGGCATGCTTCTGATCATCCCTTGCGCATCGATCCTGGTTCCGTTGCCCCTGACCAACACCGTTCCGGGCATTGGCGTCGCACTGGCCGCCATTGGCCTGATCGAACGCGATGCGCTGTTCGTCATTCTGGGACTTGTCGTGGCCATGATCTGGGTCACCATTCTGGTAGTCGGCGGGCCCGCTCTGTTGTATTTTCTGATCGATTATATGCTTGCCAGCGGATCTGCCGCTTGAACAGGCCCCTGAAATGGCCGCGCCATCGGACGCCCGATCATGTTTTCGACACCATTGCGATGAATGCACATCGAAAGTGCATGAACCAAGGAACCCCAGCATGCTGATTGCCGATAGCCGCTCCCGACGAACATACACGGCGCTGGCGCTGGCCGTTCTGATGGCAATTGTCGTCGGCTCGGCTCTGGCATTCGAACATATCGGCGGCTACATTCCCTGCGCCCTCTGCCTGACCCAGCGGACCCCCTATTACATCGGCGCGCCGTTGATGCTCGGTGCGGCGATTATTTCTTTGGCCGGAGGTCCGTCGTGGGCCGTGCGCGGCCTGATGGCTATCGGCGGTTTGCTGATGCTGTATGGACTTGTGCTCGGCGTCTACCACTCCGGTGTCGAATGGCATTGGTGGGAAGGACCGGCGTCCTGTGCGACGTCCGCCGATGCCGTGACCAGGGACGCCGGATCGCTGCTCGGGGATCTCAGTTCGAAAAAGCCGCCATCGTGCGATTCCGCCGCCTTGCGCGTCCTCGGCCTGTCATTCGCCGGCTGGAATGTGCTGGCCAGCGCGGCTTTGGCGGCGATTGCCTTCCGCGGCGCGATGATCAAGCCTTGAACCGTCCGTTCAGGGCTGCAGTTCAACGTCCCAATACAGATAATCCATCCAGCTTTGATGCAGGAAATTGGGCGGGAACATCCGCCCATTGTTGTGCAGGTCCTGCACGCTGGGGCGGTAGGGCTTCTGCCGCGGAATCATCCCCGCCTGCTTGGGCATGGCCCCGCCTTTCCTGAGATTACAGGGCGAACAGGCCGCCACCACATTTTCCCAGGTGGTTTGGCCGCCGCAGCGCCGCGGGGTGACGTGGTCGAATGTCAGCTCATCGGGCGAGCCGCAATACTGGCACTCGAAGCGGTCGCGCAGAAACACGTTAAAGCGCGTGAACGCCGGGAACCGTGACGGCTTGATATAGGTCTTGAGGCAAACCACGCTCGGCAACCGCATCGAAAATGTCGGTGAAGACACGGCGTGATCATATTCCGCGACAATCTGCACTCGATCGAGAAACACGGCCTTGACCGCATCCTGCCACGACCACAGCGACAGCGGATAGTAACTCAACGGCCTGTAATCAGCGTTCAGCACGAGCGCCGGCAAGGACTGCGGGGATACATAAATCGTCAAGTTGCTCTCCTGGGAGATAGCGATTCGGCACCTGCGGAGACCATATTAGGCTGGTCGTGACAGGATTGTGAAGCACCTGTCTTTGAAAAGGTTTTTTGGCCTGATCCGGACCCGGTCAGCCGCCGAGCGGCGTTGCGTCGCGGCGCATCACCTGGGCATAATAGGCCCAGAGCAGCCGCGCCGCCACACCCCGCCACGGACTCCAGTGTTGAGCCAGACCGGCCAGTTCGCGCGGTTGCGGCCGGGCGTCGAGTCCCAGCACATGGGCCGCGGCACTTTGCAGCGCCACATCGCCCGCTGGAAAAACGTCCGGATGCCCGGCGCAGAACAACAAATAGACCTCTGCCGACCAGGGTCCAAGGCCCTTGATCGCCGTCAGGGTCTTGATCGCCACGCCTCCCTCAAGCGCGCACAGATGCTCAAGATCAAGCTCCCCGGCCATCACCGCATGGCCGACCCGTTGCAAGGTCTCGGCCTTGGCCCGCGACAGCCCCGCGGCCCGCAATTGCTCAGGCGACAAGTCGAGAACCGCCGCCGGGCTGATCTCGCCCGCCGCCAGCTCCAGTTTTCGCCAGAGCGCATTGGCGCTGGCTTTCGAGACCATTTGCGACAGCACAATTTCAGCCAGCGCCGCAAACCCGGGCGGTTTGCGGCGCAACGGCACCGGGCCGGCCAGTTCAATCGCCCGGGCCAGACGCACATCGTTTCGCGCCAGCGCCAGCAGGCCCTCTGAAATATCTTCAATGCTGTCTATCCTGCGCATAGTCCGCCTTTTGCCCTTTGACCGACCCCGGTGACGGCGCCGTCGAAAAATGACATGAAACACCATGCCCCACGCCAACACCACAGCGATCGAAAATCCGCGCACGCCAACGGTGCGGTTCGCGCCCAGCCCCAATGGACTGCTTCATGTCGGGCATGCCCGATCGGCAGTCCTCAACTGGCGCTTCGCCCGTGAATGCGACGGTGCGTTCCTGGTGCGAATCGAAGACATCGACTTGACCAGAGCCCGGCCCGAGTATGAACGCGCGATTTTCGAAGATCTGGGATGGCTCGGGCTTGAGTGGCCGACGCCGGTCCGGCGTCAGTCCGATCATTTTGCCGACTACCGGGAGGCCTTGTCCGAATTGCGCAAGCTCGGCCTGCTCTATCCGGCTTTCATGAGCCGCTCGGAAATGCAGGACCGGGTCCGGATGGCCGAAACACCGGATCGGCCATGGCCGCGCGACCCCGACGGCGCTCCGCATTACCCCGGCGATGACCGCAGCCTGGCCAGTGCGGAGCGCGATCGGAGAATTGCCAGCGGCGCCCCGCATGGATGGCGTCTGGATATGAAAGCCGCACTCAACGGCCTGGGGATGACATTGTCTTGGACCGAGCATGGGGCGGGATCGAATGGCGAGACCGGCGTGATTGCCGCTGATCCCGCGGCCTGGGGCGACGTGCTTCTGGCCCGCCGGGATATCCCGGCCAGCTATCACCTGGCGGTCACCGTCGACGACGCCATTCAGCAGATCACCGACATTGTTCGCGGGCAGGATCTGTTCGCGGCGACTTCTGTCCACCGGTTGCTGCAACAATTGCTCGGCTTGCCCGTCCCCCGATACCGGCACCACAGCCTGATCCTCGACGCCAACGGGCGCAAGCTCTCCAAGAGCGACGGCGCCACGTCAATCGCATCGCTCAGAAAGCAGGGCCACACGCCGGCTGATGTCATTGCCATGGCCGGGATGACCACTGAGGCCTGATCTCAGGTCGGACGAACCATCCGTTTGAGCATGGCAAGCAGCAACAGGATCGCAAACGCCACGCCGATTGCCGCCGGAATGATCATCGCCGAGGGAACCCGCCCGAACGGAATCACATCCACCACGTTCAAACCGACGATGAATCCCGCCAACAGCACGATCATGTTCCCCCATGCGCCGAATCCCTGTTCTCCCAACACCGAGTTCATGGCGTTGCCGACAAAGAATGATGCGGCGATGGACACTGCGACGAAATACAAGACCATGTCCGAAGACATCCCGGCAAACATGAGCCTATCTCCTATTCAAATACGCCTTCGCATTGGAAAAGACTAACATGGTGAACGCCCAGGCGGCGCCGGATCGCGATTCTGACTTAATGATTAACCTTTACTCCTGCCGATCCTGCACCACAGTGGGACGAGTGCGCGCATTGATAATGGCAGCATTGATTTCAGCGCCGAGAATGAAAATCGCCGCGACAATATAGAGAAACACCAGGGCGATCATGATCGACGCGAGACCGGCATAGGTCGAGACATAGGTGGCGAATTCCTTGAGGTAGCTGGCAAACATCAACGCGCCTGCCATCCAGGCGACAAGCGTGAGGCCGATCCCGGGGAGCACATCAATCAGCCGGCGGCGGCCGGACGGCAACCAAAGATGCGAGGCGGTCAGTCCGATGATCAACACCATCGCCGCGACCAGAATTCGCCAACTGTCCACCGCCGAGATGATCGATTCCATCCAGGGGGCGTATTGCCGGGCCAGCCTGAGCGCCAGGGGCGCCAGCACCAGCAGGAAACTGATCGCCATGATGACCAGCACCGCGATCACGACGAAGCCAAGGCTTTGAGCCCGGGTGACATACCATGAACGTGTCTCGGCCACCCGGTATGCCCGGTTGAGCGAGACCCTCAGCGCCTCGACCCCATTGGCTGAAAAGAACGCCGCCGCAAACACCGACACGGTCAGCAAGCCGCCGCGCTCGACGGTCAGAACATTGACAACCTCACGCGAGATTGGCTTGGCGATGGATTCGGGCCAGGTATCGAAAATCAGATGCGATGCCGTTTCGGCATAGGCATTGGCGCCAAGAAAACTCGCCAGCGCCGTACCGAAGATCATGAACGGAAACAGCGCCATCAGGATGGACAATGCGACATGGCTGGCCATCGCCCAACCATCATCATTATTGAAATGGGTGACGGCGTCCATGACCACGGTACGGATGCGCTGCAATGCTTGCTCCTTGTCTTGCCCGCCTTCATGCCAGATCTGGCGATCCGATGCGAGCCGCCCGGCAGCGCCGGTCCATCCCGCCGGCCCAGTTGACCTCCACAGCCCCCACTGGCCCCCACTGGCATTGCCAACCTTGACTGATTATGGGATTCGAAACGCCGCAGGAACAGGGGCAAGCCGCGCAATGACTGGTGAAAACCGAAGAAAGACGATCCTGGTGACCGGTTGCTCGAGCGGAATTGGCGCCTATTGCGCCCGCGCGCTCAAGGCGGAAGGCTGGCAGGTGATCGCCTCGGCGCGCACAAACGACGATATCTCGAAACTGAAAGAGGACGGCATCGAGGCGTTTTTCCTCGATTACGCCGATCCGCCGAGTATCGCCAACTTCTTCGAGCATGCCATGGCCGCCACCGGCGGGCGCTGCGACGCGCTGTTCAACAATGGCGGCTACGCACAGGTCGGCGCGGTCGAGGACCTTCCGGTCGACGCCTTGCGCGCCCAGTTCGAGGCCAATTTTTTCGGCTGGCACGACCTGACCCGGCGGGTCATTTCGGTGATGCGGGCGCAAGGTCATGGCCGTATCGTGCAATGTTCCTCGATTCTTGGCCTGGTTCCGCTGCGGTTCCGCGGCGCCTACAATGCGTCCAAACATGCGCTCGAAGGCTTGTCGGTGACACTGGCGCTGGAGATGCAAGGCTCCGGCATTCACGTCAGTCTGATAGAGCCCGGCGCGATTGCCACCAGGTTCAGGGCCAATTGTCTGCCGCATCTCCACAAACACATCGACATCGACAGCTCGGTCCACCGCCACGACTATCAGGCCCAACTCCGCCGGCTCGAGAAGCAGGAGCTGTCAAACAGCGGCAAACTCGGGCCTGAAGCGGTTTATCAGGTCCTTCGCCATGCCCTGACCGCGGAGCGCCCGCGCTATCATTATGCCGTGACGCGGGCGGCGAAACTGGGTGTCATTGCCCGCAGGCTATTGCCGGCACGGTTGTTCTACCCGTGGCTGGCCAGACAGGATTGACCCGCCGTCCGCGAAGCGCGCGATGGACTTGGCGGCAAAAAACCCTATGTTCCGATCCGGAAACTGTCTTGAGGAATCCCCAATGTCGTCGGTTACCTATGTCCTGTCCATCATCGTCATGCTGTCCGTGGCGGCCGTGCTGTTGCGCGGCCTCGTCAACATGGCGCGTGGCGGCAGCGGAAATCTCTCCAACAAGCTGATGCAGATGCGCGTGCTGCTGCAATTCATCGCAGTCGCACTGATTGTGGCCACGCTCTGGCTCACCGGCGGCGGCCGCTGACGCCACCCGCGTCCGATAGGCGAGGCGTCTCGCAACTCCGCTCAGAAGGCTTGCGCAATGGTCAAACTCAACAAGATCTACACAAGGACCGGCGACGACGGCACAACCGGCCTGGTCTCGGGCGAGCGGCGTTTGAAATATGACCTCCGCGTCGAGGCCTATGGCGCTGTCGATGAAGCCAATGCGGTGATCGGCATGGCGCGGCTTCACACCGCCGATCTGCCTGATCTCGACGCCATGCTGATGCGGATCCAGAATGACTGCTTTGATCTGGGCGCCGATCTGGCCACACCCGATACCGGCGGCGAACCGGATTATGAACCCCTGCGCATCGTCGATTCGCAAGTGGACCGGATCGAGGCCGATATCGACATGCTCAACGCCGATCTCGAGCCGCTGCGATCATTTGTCCTGCCGGCCGGAACCGCGGCCGCGGCGCATCTGCACCTTGCCCGCACCGTGGCGCGCCGGGCTGAACGGTCTATCGTCAGACTTGCCGATCAGGAGGGCGAGACCGTCAGTCCGGCCGCGATCCGCTATATCAACAGATTGTCCGATTTCTTTTTTGTCGCCGCCCGCTGGGTCAATGATCACGGCCGCGCCGATGTGCTTTGGGTTCCGGGGAAAAACCGCTAGGCTCCACATGCGTGACCTGAGAGACATGCCCCGCGTCAACGGAAAACCTCGCGATGTTCATTCCCCTGCATGATGCCAACAACCTCAAATTCATCAAGCTGCAATGGATCACCTGGTCGCTGATCGCGATCAACGTTATTGTCTGGATCGTGACCGAACTTGCAGGCGCCGAGAGCGAATTCTCCACTGCCGCTGTCCTGGGGCTGGGCTTCATCCCTTCCGTGGTCAATGACATTGCCGAGCTGCCGCAGTCGATGGTTCTGGTGCCCGAGGACGCGACCTACATCACCTACAGTTTCCTGCACGGAAATTTGTTGCACCTTGGCTCGAACATGCTCTTTCTGTGGGTTTTCGGCGACAATGTCGAAGACGCCATGGGGCACATCAAGTTTCTGATCTTCTATTTTCTCTGCGCCGCGGCGGGGGCCTTCGCCCACGGCCTGCTGTTGCCTGATTCCCAGAATCCTTTGATCGGCGCTTCCGGGGCGGTGGCCGGCGTGATCGCGGCCTATCTCATGCTCCACCCGAGGGTAAGGGTCTGGGTGCTGGTGCTGGGCCGTATCCCGCTGCCGCTGCCTGCCTTTATTCCCTTGATGTTCTGGGTGATTTATCAGTTTTTCATGGTTTTCACCGATTTCGGCAACGAGGTGTCCTGGGCGGCCCATGTCGGCGGCATTGTTGCCGGCGCGGTTCTGGTGCTTGTCTTCCGGCGGCCGGGAGTTCCGCTTTTCGACCGGACCATCGAAAGTCCGGAAGCGGTGGTGCACGAAGCCCCGCAACCGGCTCCTGCAAAAACCGCCGCGGGAACGCCGCCGCCAAAGTGGGGGCGGTAGCATCACCGGCGCCAAATTGACGGCGACGCGGACATTATCTGTTTGGCGCTGCAAGAACTCCTGTGCGGTTGCGATTGAAATTCGGGAAAAATCGCGTATCCATGTCGGCAATCGGCTATCGGGGTGGTGTCTTCACAGGCTAAATCCCGATAAACGGCCTGAGAAATCAGGGCAGATTAGGACATGGCCGATAACAGTGAGGCCAAGCAAAGTGAGGAAGGCAATCCGATGAAAATTCTCGTGCCGGTAAAGCGGGTCGTTGACTACAACGTCAAGATCCGGGTGAAGGCCGATGGCAGCGGCGTTGATCTCGCCAATGTGAAGATGTCGATGAATCCGTTTGACGAAATCGCCATCGAGGAGGCGCTACGGCTTAGGGAAGCCGGCAAGGCGACCGAGGTCATTGCGGTGTCGATCGGACCGGCCAAGGCCGAGGAAACCCTGCGCACAGCACTTGCCATGGGCGCCGACCGGGCGATCCTGGTCGAGGCCGACACCCTGGTCGAGCCGCTGGCGGTCGCCAAGATCCTTAAGGGGATAGTCGGCGAGGAAAGCCCGGATCTGGTGATCCTGGGCAAACAGGCAATCGATGATGATTCCAATCAGACCGGCCAGATGCTGTCAGCACTTCTCGGCTGGAGCCAGGCCACATTCGCCTCCAAGGTCGAAATCGGTGACAGTTCCGCCAATGTCACCCGCGAGGTCGATGGCGGCCTGCAGACCATCTCGGTCAAGCTGCCAGCGATCGTCACCACCGATCTGCGCCTCAATGAACCGCGTTACGCCTCCTTGCCCAACATCATGAAGGCCAAGAAGAAGCCGCTCGACAAGAAAACCCCTGGCGACTACGGCGTCGACATCGCACCACGGCTTGAGGTGATCAAGACCGAAGAACCGGGCGGCCGCAAGGCGGGTGTCAAGGTCGCCTCGGTGGCCGAACTCGTCGACAAGCTCAAGAACGAAGCAGGCGTGCTGTAAGCGCGGGAAAGGAAGACATACTCATGGCCATTCTCATCATAGCCGAACACGACCACGCCTCGCTGTCCGACCAGACCGCCAAGGCCGTCAGCGCCGCCTCGAAAATTGGCGGGGACGTCCACATTCTTGTCGCAGGCAAGAACGCCAAGCCAGCCGCCGATGCGGCGGCCAAGCTCGACGGCGTTTCCAAGGTGCTGCTGGCCGAAGGCGACGAATACGCCAACCGGCTCGCCGAACCGCTCGCAGCCCTCGTCGTCTCGCTTGCGGACAGCTACGACACGCTGATGGCGCCAGCCACCACTTCAGGCAAGAACGTCATGCCGCGGGTGGCGGCGCTTCTCGATGTCATGCAGATTTCCGACATCATCGAGGTTATCGCCGCCGACACCTTCAAACGGCCGATCTATGCCGGCAACGCGCTGCAGACCGTGCGCTCGACCGACGCCAAGCGCGTTATCACCGTTCGCACCGCCACCTTCTCCGCCGCCGGCGAAGGTGGATCCGCCGCGATTGAAACCATCGCATCGGCTGGCGATCCCGGCTTGTCGTCTTTCGTCAAGGACGCAATCGCCACTAGCGATCGTCCGGAACTGACCTCGGCGAAGATCATCATCTCCGGCGGTCGCGCGCTCGGCTCCTCGGAGAAGTTCAAGGAAGTCATTCTGCCGGTTGCCGACAAGCTCGGCGCCGCCGTCGGCGCCTCCCGCGCCGCGGTCGACGCCGGCTATGCGCCCAACGACTGGCAGGTGGGCCAGACCGGCAAGGTGGTTGCTCCCGATCTCTACATCGCTTGCGGCATTTCCGGCGCCATCCAGCATCTGGCCGGCATGAAGGATTCCAAGGTCATCGTCGCCATCAACAAGGACGAGGAGGCGCCGATCTTCCAGGTTGCCGACTACGGACTGGTCGCCGACCTGTTCGAGGCGCTGCCCGAGCTTGAAAAGGCGCTCTGAACAGGCAATATTTGACCCTGAGACCTGTGGCCGGGCTGGACGTCTCCATCCCGGCCATTTAGGTTCCGCGTGCGGGCGCTTGCAGACAGACGCGCCCGATAGCTTCCTAAGAGCAGCTTCCTACAATCAGTCAGGCGGGACAAATGGGCATCCAGATCAAGAGTGTCGGCATTATTGGCGCGGGGCAGATGGGTGGCGGCATCGCGCATGTCTGCGCCATGGCCGAATATGATGTCCACGTTCATGACGTGTCGGCGGACAAGCTGCAGACCATGCTCGCCACCATCAGCGGCAATCTTGCAAGACAGGTCGCCTCGGGCAAGACCACCGAGGCAGAGCGCGAAGCGGCGCTTGCCCGGATCCACATGGCCCCTGAAATGACCGGTCTTGCGGCGATGGACCTCGTCATTGAAGCCGCGACCGAGGACGAGACCGTCAAGCGCAAGATCTACCAGCAACTCTGCCCGGTTCTCAATCCGGAGGCGCTGCTGGCCACCAATACCTCGTCGCTGTCGATCACCCGGCTCGCCTCGGCGACTGACCGGCCGGAGCGCTTCATCGGCATCCATTTCATGAATCCGGTGCCGGTGATGAAGCTGGTGGAGCTGGTGCGCGGCATCGCCACCGAGGACAGCACCTTCAAGGCCGCGCGCGCCTTCATCGACACGCTCGACAAGACAATCACCGTCGCCGAGGATTTCCCCGCCTTCATCGTCAATCGCATCCTGCTGCCGATGATCAATGAGGCAATCTACACGCTGTATGAGGGCGTCGGATCGGTGGAAGCCATCGACACCGCCATGAAGCTTGGGGCCAATCATCCGATGGGGCCGCTGCAATTGGCCGATTTCATCGGTCTGGACACCTGCCTGTCGATCATGCAGGTCCTCCACGACGGTCTGTCGGATTCGAAATACCGGCCCTGCCCGCTCTTGGTCAAATATGTTGAAGCCGGCTGGCTCGGCCGCAAGTCCGGCCGTGGATTTTATGATTATCGCGGCGATGTTCCGGTCCCCACGCGGTAAGTTCCTCCCCGAAGGCAAATGATCATCGCCGTGATCGATTCGTCCCGGCCATTTATATAAAACATCTTGAATATAGCATCTTTAATTGCTATATGGGGTCCAGTTTGAAGCTGCTGGATGGCCAGCGGCGCGGGCAAGGCCCGATTGGCAACCAAGGAAACAGAAATGGCGCTTGATCGTGTAATATTGTCGTTCGCGGGAATTATGATTCTCGTGTCAGTGGCGCTTGGCGTCTATGTATCGCCCTACTGGCATCTGCTGACCGTCTTCGTTGGCCTGAACCTGCTCCAGTCCGCGTTCACGGGCTTTTGCCCCGCCGCCATTATCTTCAAGAAATTCGGCGTGAAACCGGGTTGCGCCTTCAACTGACGGCCGGAAATATCCAGGACTGAATCCAACAGCAGCGGCGCGGGCGGAACTTTCCGGCCGCGCCGCGCTTGTTTCAGCCCGCCTTCAGCGCCGCAACCAGGGCCTTTGCGTCCTGGCTCGCCCATTCCGCCGGGCCGTTCATCGCGCCCAGCAAGCAGCCATTTTTGCCGATCATCAAGGTCACCGGCAGCCCGAAGGCCAGACCCTCCTTTTTCAGGATATTGAAAACGCCCATTGAGGCGTCGCGGTAAAGCCCCAGATTGGCGACACCTATTTCCTCGAGAAAGGCCCTGGGCTTCGCCACATCGCCGGTATCGATGTTGATCGCCAGCACCTTGAAACCATCATCGCCCAGTTCCGCCTGCAACTCGGACAAGGCCGGCATTTCCGCGCGGCATGGCGCGCACCATGTGGCCCAGAGATTGACCAGCATCGCCTGACCAGTGAAATCGGCGAGCCTTGTGCTTTCATCTTCTTCCGAGACAAAGCTGAGATCCGGAAGCGCGACCGCAGCCTCCCGGATCGCCATGGCAGCCACCTCGCCCTTGGCCAAAGACTTGAGCCTGGCAAGCATCTCCGGATCCGCGGTGCAGGCACTGTCCGCCGTGGACGCCGGACTTTCGGTCAGCGGCGCATTGCCAGAGGGTGATGCTTTCCCGTATATCCCGGCAGCCCCGACGGCGGCGCCCAGCGCAATTGCGATTGCGACCAGGGCGCCGGTGGAAAGGCGGTTGCGCGATTGGCTCATGACAAACTCCAGGACAGGCTCATGTCGACAGATAAGGACAAACAGGCGTCAAACCAGATGTGGGGCGGACGATTTGCTTCCGGGCCCGACGCCATCATGGAGGAAATCAACGCCAGCATCGATTTCGACCGCAAACTCTACGCTCAGGATATTCGCGGATCCCTCGCACATGCGGCCATGCTTGCCAAGACTGGCATAATTTCAGCGGAAGACTGCGACAAGATTACTCACGGATTGAACACGATCCTGTCAGAGATCGACGAAGGCCGGTTCGTCTTCTCGCGCCAGCTCGAAGATATCCACATGAACATCGAGTCCCGGCTTGCCGAGCTGATCGGCACGGCGGCCGGGCGGCTGCACACCGCCCGCTCGCGCAATGACCAGGTCGCGCTCGACTTCCGCCTCTGGGTCAAGGAAGAGCTGGTCCGCACCGAAGCGGCGCTGACAAGGCTGATATCGGCGTTTCTGGACAAGGCGGAGCAGCATGCCGACACCGTCATGCCCGGCTTCACCCACCTTCAATCAGCCCAGCCTGTCACTTTCGGCCATCATTGCATGGCCTATGTGGAAATGTTCGGCCGCGACCGGGCCCGGGTGCGCCATGCCATTGAACATATGAACGAATGCCCGATCGGCGCCGCTGCCCTGGCCGGGACCGGCTATCCGATCGACCGCCACATGACCGCCGAGGCGCTCGGTTTCCGCGAACCCACCCGCAACTCGATAGATACGGTGTCAGACCGCGACTTCGCGCTCGAGTTTCTCTCTCTTGCGGCGATCTGCGCGGTTCACCTGTCGCGGCTGGCCGAGGAAATCGTCATCTGGTCGACGCCGCAATTTGGCTTCGTGCGGCTCTCGGACGCTTTTTCCACCGGCTCATCGATCATGCCGCAGAAGAAGAACCCCGACGCCGCCGAACTGGTTCGCGCCAAGACCGGCCGCATCAACGGCTCGCTGATTGCGCTCCTGACCATCATGAAGGGGCTTCCGCTGGCCTATTCAAAAGACATGCAGGAGGACAAGGAGCAGGTTTTTGACGCCGCGGACAGCCTGGAGCTGTCGCTGGCGGCGATGACCGGCATGATGCGCGACATCGAGATCCGCGCTGACCAGATGCGCAAGGCGGCCGGATCGGGCTATTCAACCGCGACCGATCTCGCCGATTGGCTGGTGCGCGAGGCGGGTCTGCCGTTCCGCGAGGCCCATCACGCCACCGGACGCGCCGTCGCCATGGCCGAGGATAAAGGCTGTGAACTGGCCGAATTGTCGCTCGGTGATCTGCAAACCATCAACCCGGCGATCACCGAAGGGGTTTTCGACGTGTTGACCGTCGACGCCTCCGTTGCCAGCAGGCAGAGCTTTGGCGGCACCGCGCCCGCACAGGTGCGCAAACAGATCGCCTGGTGGCGGGAGCGCAACTGAAATCTACGGACAAATCGGGTGCACTTTGCCCTGAAAACTTGTATGTAGGCCACCGCTTTGGAATTTTTCAAGCCATGGTGAGGAACAGCGAATGACCACCGGTCTCCGGATCAAGACGATATGCGCAATGGCCGTGCTTGGCGTGGTCCTCACAGGATGCGGCAAAAAAGGTCCGCTGGAGCGCCCCGGCGTGACAGTTGTTCCGGCAGGATCCACCGAGGAAGCGTCTCCCGCTCCGGTCCGGGAACGGCGCTTCATCCTTGATGGTCTTCTCGAATAGGCGCGCCCTGTGAACCATTTTGAATACCGCGACGGCATTCTGCACGCTGAAGGCGTCAGTCTGCCCGACATCGCCGCCCGGGTCGGCACTCCGTTCTATTGCTATTCAACCGCCACCCTGACCAGGCATTACAAGGTGTTTTCGGGCGCGTTTTACGACATCGATTCGATGGTCTGCTATGCCATGAAGGCCAACTCCAACCAGGCCGTCATCAAGACCCTGGCGCGGCTTGGATCAGGCGTCGACGTGGTCTCCGAAGGCGAGTTGCGCCGCGCGCTGGCTGTCGGCATCCCCGCCTCGAAGATCATGTTTTCGGGCGTCGGCAAGACCGCCCGTGAAATGGACGCGGCTCTTGCCGCCGATATCTATTGCTTCAACGTCGAATCCGAACCCGAACTTGAGGTGCTCAACGCCCGCGCCCTGGCAATGGGCAAAGTCGCGCCGATTTCCTTCCGTATCAATCCCGATGTCGACGCCAAGACCCACGCAAAGATCTCGACCGGCAAGAAGGAAGACAAATTCGGCATCTCCTGGAAACGGGCTCCGTCGGTTTACCAACATGCAGCCAGTCTTGCCGGCGTGCGCGTCATCGGCATAGACATGCATATCGGCAGCCAGATTACCGAACTGCAGCCTTTCGACGATGCTCTCAAACTGATGGTCGAACTTGTCGCGACGCTGCGTGCGGAGGGCCATGTGATCGATCATTTCGACATTGGCGGTGGCCTCGGCGTACCCTACCGCGATGACAATCTGCCGCCGCCGGACCCCGATGCCTATGGCGAAATGGTCAAGGCACGGCTGCGCGACCTCGGCTGCAAGATCATCCTCGAGCCGGGCCGGTTGATCGTCGCCAATGCCGGCGTGCTGGTGACCGAAGTCATCTATGTCAAGGATGGCGGCGACAAGACCTTTGTCATCGTCGACGCGGCGATGAATGATCTGATCAGGCCCACGCTTTACGAAGCCTGGCATGAGATCCGTCCGGTGCGGCTTTCTGCCGCCAGCGCCCCGCGCATTCGCGCCGATGTCGTCGGCCCGGTCTGCGAAAGTGGCGATTACCTTGCCCGGGACCGGGAGATGTCGGCGGTCAAATCCGGAGATCTGATCGCGCTCGGTTCGGCCGGCGCCTATGGCGCTGTCCAGGCCGGAACCTACAACACCAGGCTTCTCATTCCTGAGGTTCTGGTTCACGGCGACCGCTTCCACATCGTGCGCGAGCGCCCATCCTATGAAGATCTGATCGGGCTGGATTCGCTGCCCTCATGGCTCGATTGAAACCGTCAATCCTGTCTCCCGGCAATCCATGCGCTGATAAATTTCCCTGACGGCGGGTTTCAGGCATCACATTTCTGTCACAGGCCTCGCCTTGGCCGCAAAGACTGTTATCTTCATTCCCGACGCTGAAGGAACATGAGATGGCAGATCGACCCGGCAGCAAGGAAAATCCCCCGATGGACCATGGTGGCGACGCCCGTCGCGCGGTCGCCCTTGGCCGCATGCGGATGCGGTTCAACCTGTCGCTTGGCCGCATCATCACCCTTTCGGCTCCTTTGCTGGGGCTTGCCGCCCTGTTCCTGTCCTTCTCCTGGCTCGGCATCTTCAGGATCGTTCCGGATTGGCTCCGGCTGACGCTGCTCGGCCTGTTCTGTCTCGGATTGCTGGCGTCGCTGTGGCCGTTCGCGCGGTTCCGCTCTCCCGGGCGCGCCGAAGTCGACGCCAGGCTGGAAGCCGAAAACCATATCGCTAACCAGGCGATCGCCACCCAGGATGACAAGATCGAAGCGACCGATCCGCTCGCTCGCGCGCTGTGGGAAGAGCACCGCAGCCGCATGGCGCAAAAGATCGGCACGCTTGAAACCGGACTTCCCCGCTCAAGCCTGCCCGCGCGCGACCCCTGGGGCGTCCGCGTGGCGGTCGCGCTGCTGCTGTTCGTGGCTTTTGGCTACTCCTTCTCCGGCAACGCCGGCAAGCCGGGCGACGCCTTTGTCAGCCATGCCATCAGCACTTTGCCGGATGTCCGTATCGACGCCTGGATCACCCCGCCATCCTATGTCAATCAGGCCCCGGTTTTCCTCACCGGCGTGGGCCGGCCCGAGGGTGAGCCGGTCGGCGCCATCGACGGCAGCGTCATCACCGTCCAGATTGGCGGCGGCGCCGACGGCGAGGTAAGCTGGGGTCCGGACCAGGCGTCACAAAGCCTGGTCGAGCGATCGGATGCAGCCAACCCCGGCAAGGTCGTTCCCGCCGGCGCCACGACCTGGGTGTTCAAGCCGGATGCCGATGGCCTTCTCACAATCAGCGCCGGCAGGTCCGGCGCCGTTTTTGCCATTCACCTGATCCCCGACGAAGCTCCGGTGGCGGCTTTCGTCGAAACGCCACGCCGCGCCACCAACGGCGCGTTGGAGCTTGACTATACGCTGTCCGATGATCACGGAATCGCAAGGGCCGAGGCCGAAATCGTCCCCGCCGGCGATCCGGCACCCGGCGCCGGGCCGCTGTTTGATCCGCCCAAATACCGGCTGTCGCTGCCGCGGCGGTCATCCGAGGACAACCGTGCGGTTTCAAGCCATGACCTGACCGAGCACCCGCTGGCCGGCCAGAAGGTGAAAATCACGCTCGTCGCCACCGACGGCGCCGGGCAGCAAGGTCGCAGCGAAACCCTTGAAACGGTGTTTCCCGGACGGCGGTTTTCAGACCCTCTGGCCGCGGCGGTTGTCGAGCAGCGCGGCGTGCTGGCGCTCGACGCCAACAATCTGCCCCGGGTCATGGAATTGCACGATGCGCTGACCATCGCGCCGGAGGAAACCATCCCCAACCTGACCCATTACCTGCTGCTGCAATCGGTCAGGGGCCGCCTTGACAATGCCCGCTCGGATGACGACCTCCGCGCCGCCATCGATTACATGTGGGGCGTCGCGCTGCTGCTTGAGGACGGCGACCTGTCGCTGGCGGAACGCCGCTTGCGCGACGCCCAGAATGCCCTCGCCGAAGCGCTGGAAAACGGCGCCAGCGACGAAGAGATCGCCCAGTTGATGGATGAGTTGCGCGAGGCGATGCAGGATTACCTGCGCGAACTCGCCCGACAGAACCCCGGCAACCAGGATGGCCTGACCGAGCAGGCCATGCCCGAAAACATGCTGCGCCAGCGCGACCTCGACAACATGCTGGACCAGATCGAGAATCTGGCGCGATCCGGCGCTCGCGACCAGGCCCAGCAGATGCTGCAGGAATTGCAGCGGATGATGAACAATCTGCAGGCTGGCCGGCAGCAGCGTCCGCAGCAGCAGGGCGGTCCCATGCGCCAGCAGATGGACAAGCTGGGCGAATTGATGCGCCGCCAGCAACAATTGATGGACGAGACCATGCGCGCCGACCGTGAGCGCCAGAGCCAATCCGGAGAGGGGCGCGACCGGCAGCAGCAACAGGGCCAGCAACAGCCCGGAGATGGTCAGGATCAGGGCCAGGAGGGACAGGGCGAGCAGTCGCTTGAAGACATGCTCGGCGCGCTTGGCCGCAGCCAGCAGGAGCTACGTGACGCGCTGGGGCAGCTACAGAGCGATCTTGAAGGCATGGGCATCCAGCCCTCCGAGGGTTTCGGAGAAGCAGGCGAAGCCATGGGGGATGCCACAGGCAACCTGCAGAAGGGGGAAACCGGCCAGGCGCTGACAGATCAGGGCCGCGCCCTGCAGGCGCTGCGCCAGGGCGGCGAAGACATGATGAACCAGATGATGCAGGCCATGGGCGAGCAGCAGGGCGAAGCCGAGGGTGAAGGCCCCGACCGCAACGGCAACCGCTCGGCCGATGACCGCGATCCGCTTGGCCGGCCGCGCTCCACCACTGGTCCGGATTTCGGCAGCCGGGTCAAGGTTCCCGACGAGATCGACATACAGCGCGCCCGGGAAATCCTCGACGCCATTCGCAAGCGTCTGGGAGACCAATTGTCGCCCGAGCTCGAAAAGCGCTACCTGGAGCGGCTGCTCGATCTGAAATAGGAACGCATCAAGCTGCCTTCAGGGTCAACGCATTGGCCACCGCCTGGCGGATTTGCGGCAGGCTGAACGGCTTTTCCACCACATCCACGACAATCCGCAACAGCGGCTCGGCCCGTTCGCGCTGTTCCGCAAAGCCTGTCATCAACAGGATCGGCATTGCGGGAATGAGGTCGGCGGTGGCGGTCGCCAGGGCGATGCCGTCCATCACCGGCATGCGGATATCGGACAACAAGAGATCGAATCGCCCGGCCTCCAGATAGTCGAGCGCCTCGGCGCCGTCGCCGGCTTCAACAACTTGATGCCCGTCAATCACCAGTGCCCGGGCGATGAACCGCCGCAGGGACTCTTCGTCTTCGGCAATCAGTATTCTCGCCATTGTGTACTCCCGGCGCCTGACCCTTCAAACCGGTCAGTATCTGACCAGAGGTTCGCGCGCGTTTTTGCGGCTAACGCCTCAACCACCAACAGCAACACGTTGCGCAGCGGCTGTTTTGGCAACCTATGAGGTGAAACTTGCCGCAACATGGACTGGATACGCATAAATCGTGGCAAAAGCCACGGCGGGTTCAGGCGTCGCCCTTGACCACCCCGACAAACGGCAACTCGCGAAATGCGTAAGCCACATCCATGCCGTAGCCGACGACGAAATAATCCGGGCATTCGAACCCGACATAATCGGCGTCAAGCGTGCCCTCGCGGCGTGAGCGCTTGTCCAGAAGCACCGCGATATCGACATGACTGGCGCCACGCTCATACATCAGGTCGCGGGCGAATCTCAATGTCCGGCCCGATTCCAGAATATCGTCGATCAGCAGTATATCGCGGCCGCTCACATCGCTGTCTATGTCCTTGATGATCTTGACGCCCTGGCTCGTGGTTCCCTTGCCATAGCTTGACAAGGTGATGAACTCGACTTCCGGTTCAAGCCCGGCGTCATGCAGGGCACGGATCAGGTCGGCGGCAAAAATGAACGAGCCCTTGAGGATGGAGATAACCAGCAGGTCCTTCTTCGGACTGGCTGCGATCTCGGCGGCCATCGTGCGATTGCGCTGGGCAATCATCTCGGGCGTGAACAGGGGCTCGATGATTTTTCCGCGCACAACCGGCATTCACGCTCTCCAGGAGATTTGCTCAACAATTCCGCACTGTCCTAGAGCCCTTCGCCTTCAATTGAAAGCAATTTGATCCCTGCCGGGGGGATCCGAAGGGTTCAGCCGCCGCTTGGGCGTATCATCAGAATCGACCCGGCACGCTCAATCCGGGCCGGTCGCGGTATCGGAGCCGTGTAACCGGCTTTGGCGGATCCTGATTTTTCCGCCGGAATTGCGGCTGTCGTCACCGGGTCTGGCAACAGCTCCGCCCTGTCGTTGATTGACCACTCCGCCACGGCCGGCGCGGGCGCCGTTGCGCTCTGTATCGTGGTCACAGGTTGCTGTACCAGCGCATGACCGCCCGCCATCCAGAATATGGCTGCGGTGACTGTGCACAGCGCCAGCACAACGGCGGGCATCGCCGTGGACCGTCTGAGCCGGCCTGCCGCGAAAGAGGACTGCCCCCTGCTGAACACGCCGAGCCGCCCCGAGGAACGACCGGCATCGCTGTCAACAGCTGCGAAATCGCGCGGGAAGGGACCTTGCGCGGGAGACTGCGTCAGCCTGGATTTGAACACGCCGGCGGTATCGGCGCTGGCCTTTCGTTTGGAAGGTCCATTGCGGCCGCCATCGACGGCCTCATAGCAGGCATCCTCGACGTCCCTGCTACGGGACGCGTGCAAGATATTTTTCCGGTCCGGCATCAAAAGATCGCCGGCCCTTGGTTCGATCGCATGGTTCATGCGGCCTGAAACACCCATCAGGCACCCCTTTTCCGCCACTGTCATGCAGTAGGCATTGAAACATCTCTTACCGATGCGTAAACGGAAATGGTTAACGCTTGGCGAACGTGCCTCATGGACAGCCGGTTTGACCGGCGTCTTAACTCGGCATTAACCATGCCCGGCGACTGTGCGCATTGGCCACCGCGACAGGAATTGACCATTGATCCATTTTGAAAATGTCGGGTTGCGCTATGGTATGGGGCCCGAGGTCCTGCGCGATCTGACTTTTGACATCCCGAAAAGATCCTTCCAATTCCTGACCGGACCGTCGGGCGCCGGCAAGACGACGCTGATGCGGCTCTTGTTCATGTCGCTGAAACCAACGCGCGGACTGATTCGCATGTTCGACCGGGACATTTCCATCATCCCCGGGGAGGATCTGCCACTGTTGCGGCGGCGAATCGGCATTGTCTTCCAGGATTTCCGGCTGCTTGATCACATGACCACTTATGAGAATGTCGCCCTGCCCTTGAGGGTGCGGGGCAAGGATGAGTCGAGCTACCGGTCCGACGTCATCGAACTGCTCAAATGGGTCGGGCTGGGTGAGCGCATCAACGTGTTGCCGCCTGTTTTGTCAGGCGGGGAGAAGCAGCGCGTGGCCATCGCCCGCGCCCTGATCGACCAGCCTGAAATCCTGCTCGCCGACGAACCCACCGGCAATGTCGATCCGCCGATGGCGCAACGCCTGCTGAATTTGTTCATCGAACTCAACCGGCTCGGCACCGCCGTTGTCATCGCGACCCATGATCTGACCCTGATGGACAGGGTCAACGCGCGCAGGATGATCCTCTCCGAGGGGCGGCTCGACATTTATGACTGAGCACGCTTCCCCAGAAGGCGATACCGGCAAAAAAGAGCGTTTGGTCGCGCTGCGGCCGATGGCCCCGATCGTGCCGCCAGTCAACGTCTCCGGACGGGCGCTGATGGTGGTGATCGCCATCATGTCATTCCTGTGCGCCATTACCCTTGGCGCCGTTACCATGGTGCAGGAAAAGGCCGAGGCCTGGCAGGGTGACATTTCCCGCGAGATCACCATTCAGATCAAGCCCGTCGACGATCTCGACATGGAGGCGGCGCTGACCGAGGTCCAAAGCATCGTCTTGTCCTACCCGGGAGCGCTGTCGGCGGAGATTGTGGATCGCGCCTCGACCGCCAGACTGCTCGAACCATGGCTGGGCGAGGGCTTCGACATGGACGAATTGCCGGTGCCGCGCCTCGTCATCGTCACCATCGATGAGACCGCGCCACCGGATTTCGCGTCAATCCGGCAAACTCTCGCGGAAGCGGTTCCCGCGGCGACGCTCGACGATCACCGCGCCTGGGCCGGGCGGTTGATTTCAATGGCGCGAATCACCGTCTTCATCGGCGTCGGAATCCTCACGCTGATGTTTGCGACCACAATGCTGACCGTGATCTTCGCCACCCGCGGCGCCATGGATGGCAATCGCCATATCGTCGAAGTGCTGCATTTTGTCGGCGCCGAAACCGGTTTCATCGCTTCCGAATTCCAGAAGCGCTTCCTGCTGATCGGTCTGAAGGGTGCGGCCTTCGGCGGCGGCATCGCGGCGGCGGGCTATGTGGTGCTCGGCGTGTGGCAGAGCAACACCATGGCCACCGCGCTCAATGACCAGGTCACAGCCCTCTTCGGCCGCTTCACATTGAGCAGCGCCGGCTATTTCGGCATCATCGGGATAGTCGTGCTGATCTCGGCCATGACCGCGATCACCACACGGCTTACCGTGATCCGCACCATCCGCGAGATTGACCGTCAGCGCGCCGATCCGTCGCTGGCGGAAATCGGTTGACGTGCCCGGATTTTGCCGCAAATCCGACTGGTCCTCGCCGGAATCTCGGGGTATTCATTTATCATGAGCGTGGGAACCGAACCGGCAGCGCCGGCACCTGTCAAGGCAGATGCGATTCATCGTCTCCGGCGGGTGGGTCATCATGGCTTGCGCATTGTCACCATCACGACAATCATCGCCATTGCGCTGACAGCAATGGGGTTTTTCCGTTTCACCGACAAGATCGCGGAACTCAAGGCCATCGAAACGCCTGGCGATGTTGATGCGATTGTCGTCTTGACCGGCGGCTATCAGCGAATCGACCAGGCCCTGGCGCTGCTTGAAAGTGGCGTTGGCGAACGCCTTTTGATTTCGGGCGTCAATCCGTCCACAACCGGCACCGCGTTGAGCCGCGCCACCGGCACCAAGCTGGCGACGTTCACCTGCTGTGTTGACATCGGCTATGAGGCGCTCGACACCATCGGCAATGCCAATGAAACCGCAGGATGGATCCGTGAGCGCGATTACACCCGGATCCTGGTGGTGACCAACAATTATCACATGCCGCGCAGCCTGATGGAACTGTCCCAGGCGAGCCCGGACGTGACATTCATAGCCTATCCGGTCACCCATGCCGACCTGAAGACCGACGCCTGGCTGACCGATCCGTTGGCGCTGCGCACCCTTATTGTCGAATACGCCAAGTATTCACTCGCCCGGCTCAGAAACTGGAGCGGCGCCAAAACCGCGAGCGGCCTGCGCGCCGATGTGGACGGAAATCCACCGGTGGCGGCAAGCTTGCAGTGATTTCCCCGACCAGCAGGTTTTCGACTGTCCGCCAATGGTGTAACCGGGATTGATGGTTCCACGGCAAGCGCTGGCGGAACCGATCATAATCCCGGATGCCGCCATGATCGTTCTAAGGTCCATACTCTTCAACATCGCGTTCTACATCAATCTGATCGTTCGCATGATTGTGTTTTCGCCCTATTACTTTCTGGCTGATCGGAAGGCAGCCTGGAGCGTGCCGAAAAACTGGGCCCTGGCCAATCACTGGCTGCAGGAAAAGATCGTCGGCACTACCTTTGAAATCGAAGGTCTCGAGAACATCCCCGAGGGCGGCTACATATTCGCTCCCAAGCATCAGTCATTCTGGGACGCCTACGCGCTGCTGCCGTGGCTTGACGATCCTGTCTACATCCTCAAGCGCGAACTCGGCTGGATCCCGCTTTTTGGCCAGTATATTCTGAAAATGAGGATGGTCCCGGTCAATCGCGGCGCCAAGGGCAAGGTCATGGCAGAGGTGCTTGAGCGCACCAAACGCGAGGTCGACAGCGGTCGTCAGCTGATCATCTACCCCGAAGGCACACGCCGAGCCGCCGGTGCGCCGCCGGATTACAAATATGGCATCGCCCGGCTTTACCGCGATCTCCAGGTGCCGGTGGTGCCTGTCGTCATGCATCCCGGCCTGTTTTGGCCGCGTCGCAAGTTCCTGCGCTATCCCGGTCATTTCAAGGTGCAGATCCTGCCGCCGATCGGCCCCGGCCTGGACCCCGACGCGTTCATGGAAAAGCTGGTCGACATGATGGAAACCGCCAGCGACAAGCTGCTCGTCGAGACCGTCAAGGCCAATCCGCAGGTTCCTTTGCGCGAGGACGCCCGCCGCAGGCTCGCCGAACTCGGGGCCTTGCCCTCAGGCCAGACCGCGCTTTGAGGGGTTAAGGCCCGCGCTCTTGATCTGATCGGCGATCGCTTCGAGATGATGGTCGCGGATCCCCAGTGCCTTGAGATGATCGACCGTGTTGACCACATAATCCTCGTTCGGTCCGGACTGACCCATTGCGCCCGAAACCCGCATCACCGCATCATCAATCGACAGGGCGCCCGCATATTGGCCGTGGGACCGGTCAACCACATAGGTCACGGCGCCAACATCATGACCGGTCTCAAGCCGCACCCTGCGTGTCGTCTCAACATAGACATGCGTCACGAGTTCACGCTCGCGCAGATAGGCAAGCACCGCATCTCGATTCTCCGGCCGTATCCGGAAGGCGACCCCGTGGCAGGATCCGCCGCGATCGAGCCCCAGCACCAGTCCCGGCCGGTCCGGTGTGCCCCGATGCACAAAGGACCGTACGCACAACGCCCGGTGGTAGCCGAACAGCCGCGCCTGGCGGGTCTCCTCATGGTCAAAACCTGGCCGCCACATCAGCGATCCGTAGCCAAATACCCAAAAATCGTCCATATCCGAGCCCATGTTGTAAAGCGCGGTGACCACAACGCAGCGAATCAGTTTCAAACCAGACACCCGAGCGAAATCCGATCCGGCCTTCATTCGGACGTCTTGGTCGTTAATCGGGCTCTTAATGCAGGGCGCTGAGGGAGAACGCAATGCCAGCCACCACGTCTGCCTCGTCTTCGCGAAAATTCGTCTGGCTTGCCGCCGCGATTGTAGCCGGGATCCTGCTGTGGACGGTTGGCTGGTTCCTCTTCGCCGCCAGGGTCGAGGACCATCTGCCGGCGGCATTGGCGGACATGACCGGCTCAGGCGCCACGGCTGACTGCGCCAACGCCGACATTCGCGGTTATCCGTTCCGCTTTGGCGTTTTCTGCGACACCTTGTCTTATGCGAACTCCACCGGCGGCGTGACCGCCACCACGGGCGCCTTTCGCTCTGCCGCGCAGTTCTACAGGCCCGGACATGTCGTCGGCGAAATCGACGGCCCGCTGTCGCTCCTGGCTCCGGGAATCAGCGCCCGCGTGGATTGGCAAGTGCTGCAGGCAAGCGTCCATGCCGCGCTGCATGGGATCAACCGCGGATCCCTCGATGGCCGCACCATCAGTTTCGACATTGACGGGACCGTTTTGGCGCAGAAGCTCTCGTTACAGGCTGAGCGGTTCACCGCCCATGCCCGCCGTAACGGCGCCGATCTCGATATCGCGGCCTATGGCGAGCGTCTCCAAACCAGTCTCGCCGGTCTGGCTGCGGACGCAGTCAAGCTTGAGGCGACGCTGCCCGGCCAGGCTGGCCTGCTCGATACACCCTACACTGCCCCAGTCCGGCCTGTCGAAACCCTGCTCCATCGCCTGGCGATCGAACTGGATGAGGCATCATCGCTGGAAATCTCCGGTCCCGTCCGTATTGGCGTCGATGGCCTTCTTTCCGGCGACCTGCAAGTGACCATCCGCAACCAGCAGCGCTTCATTGAGCTTGCGGCGGCCATTGATCCGCAGATCGCCGAAATACTCAACCGGTTCGCCCCGCTGCTGTCTTCGCTCGACACCAAGCCCGGCGATGACGGCATCACCGTGCCGCTGACGCTGACCGACAACAGGGTCTCATTGGGCATGATTCCGCTCGGGGAATTGCCGGCTTTCTGAAAGCTAGTCCGCGGCGCCCGGCTTGGGCGCGTTGCGTCCGAAATTCGGCGCATCGGTGTCCTGTCCGGCCTCGACGATGGAGCGGCGAATGCCGCGCGTGCGCGTGAACAGTTCGAACAGCTTGTCGCCGTCGCCCCACCGGATCGCGCGTTGCAACGAGGACAAATCCTCGGAGAACCGCGCCAGCATTTCCAGAATGGCGTCCTTGTTGTGCAGGCAGACATCGCGCCACATCACCGGATCCGACGCCGCCAGACGGGTGAAATCGCGAAAGCCCGACGCCGAATACTTGATCACTTCCGATTTCGTCACGGCTTCCAGATCATCGGCCGTGCCAACAATGTTGTAGGCGATGATGTGCGGCAAATGCGAAACGATCGCCAGAACCAGATCATGGTGTTCTGGATCCATCAGATCGACCTTGGACCCACATGCTTCCCAGAAGCCGGTCAACCGCGCGATCGCCTGCGGGTCGGCGCCGTCCGACGGTGTCAGGATGCACCAGCGTCCGTCAAACAGTTCGGCGAACCCGGCCGCGGGTCCGCTTTGCTCTGTGCCGGCGATCGGGTGACCGGCGATAAAGTGAACATGGTCCGGCATATGCGGCTGCATCTGCCTTACCACCGAAGCCTTGGTCGACCCGACATCCGTCACGATGGCGCCGGCCTTGAGATGCGGGCCGATTTCCCGCGCCACCGCCTCCGACGCGCCAACCGGCACCGAGACAATCACCAGATCGGCGTCAGCGACGGCCTCCGCGCTCGAGAGGAAATAGTCGTCTCCCAGGCCAAGCGCGCGCGCCGCTTCAAGAGTTTCCGCGCTTCGCGTGGCGATAGTGACATGGCGCGCCAGTCCCTTGGCGCGCACCACCCGCGCTATGGATGATCCGATGAGGCCAATGCCGATCAGGGTGATGTTTTCAAACGGCGGATTGCTCATGATGTCAGGCCATCAACTCCGTCAGCGCGTCGATCACGCCGAGATTGGCTTCCTCGCTGCCGATCGTCATCCGAAGCGCGTCCGGCAGGCCGTAACCCGCAACCCGGCGTAGAATATAGCCCCGCGAGGAGAGATACTCATCGGCTTCCGCAGCCGTCTTGCCGGCTGTCTGGGGAAAATGGATCAGCACGAAATTGCCGACCGACGGCGTCACTTTCAGGCCCAGTGCTTCAAGCGCCGTGCTGACGCGGCCAAGCCAGACTTCATTGTGCTCAACCGCACGCTCGACATGCGCCCGGTCGCCGATCGCCGCAGCACCCGCGATGATGGCGAGCGCGTTGACGTTGAATGGCCCGCGCACCCGGTTGCACGCATCGATAATCGCTTCATTTGCGTACATCCAGCCGATCCTGAGGCCGGCCAGCCCGTGAATCTTCGAAAACGTCCGCGTCATCACCACATTGGTGTTGGCGGAAACCAGCTCGATGCCTGCTTCATAATCATTGCGGCGGACATATTCGGCATAGGCCGCGTCCAGAACCAGCAGCACATGAGCGGGTAGCCCCGCATGCAATCGCCGCACTTCATTGACCGGAATATAGGTGCCGGTCGGATTGTTGGGATTGGCGAGAAAGACCATCTTGGTCTTCCTGGTGACCGCGGCAAGGATCGCGTCGACATCGGCGGTCAGATCGGTATCCGGTACCGAAACCGGCGTGGCGCCCGCCGCCATGATCTGGATCTTGTAGACCAGAAAGCCATGCTGGGTGAACAGCCCCTCGTCGCCCGGCGCCAGATAAGTCTGGCACAACAGCCCGAGCAGTTCATCCGAGCCGTTGCCGCACAGGATATTGCCGGGATTGAGGCCATGCGCCTTCGAGATCGCCTGGCGCAACTCATGCGCGGAGCCATCGGGATAGGTCGCCAGATCGACGTTTCTGGCGGCGAACGCTGCCGTAACCTTCGGGCTGGGTCCGAGCGGCGATTCGTTCGAGGACAGCTTGTAGACCTTGGCCACGCCGTCAGCGCTCTCGCGTCCCGGCACATAGGCCGCAATGTCCATGACACCCGGTTTCGGGTTGGGTTGATCTGAGCTGCTCATGCTGAAACTTCCTTGCAAACGAAAAACCCAAGCGGAGTGGGGCCGAAATAGCCTCTCGCAACGATCTTGTCGAGAGTGGCGATCAGTCGGAGGGTTTGGAGCGTCGATGGGCGGCGCGCGAGGTTTGCGGCGACAGCACCGGCACGAACACCCGGCGCGACGCCCGCGCCGCCACCGGCAGACCCTGATACAGCCGCTTCTGCGCCTCAACGATGATGACGCCTGCGAAGACCGGCCACATTCTCCGGCCAATCCGCTCGAAAAGCCCGTGCAGGCGCAGGATGACGGACCGCTCGGAAGGCGGGAAAAGCAACGCCTCGGCGAAGGCCCCGGGCGTGAAATTGCTTTCGCGCAGGAGCCTGATCAATTGCCCGCGCGAATAGGGCCGGCCGGCACCAAACGGCGTGTGCTCGAACCGCGCCCAGACGCCGCGGCGGTTGGGCGCGACAATCACCAGCCGGCCTCCCGGCGCAAGCACCCGCCACAGCTCCTTCAGCGTCTCGCGCGGGTTCTCGGCATATTCCAGCGAATGCACCATCAGGATGCGGTCCAGAGCGGCATCGGGCAAGGGCAGTTCTTCGTCAAACACCAGGGCTGTGGCCGATGGTCCGCCGACCGGCCAGTTCACCGCGCCCTGCCCAGCCGGCATGAAGGCGAATGTCCGCTCGGCATCCGGACGAAACCGGTCGAGGTAAGGGACCGCATAGCCAAGCCCCATCAACCGCTCGCCGGGAAGATTGGCCCAGATCGAAGACAGCGCCATGGCCACCGAGTGTTCGGCAAGCTTGCCCAGACGGGAATGATAGAACTGTCTCAAATCAACAATATCGGCATGCATGCGCTAGGACCTGAATGGTTCAAGTGGCTTTGAAGACAACCTTACACCGGCCAGCCGCAGCGGACACCCGCAAAAGCAAACGTTCTTGAGAAGTCATATCCGCCAACGCTGGCGGCACTTGGGCGGCAGAGGTGCGTTTGTCGGTGGTTTCCGGTTCTGCCGGATTTCAGTCAATGCGGAACCGGCGGCAGTTCCGGAATCTGCAAACCCTCAAACGGCTGACGCCAAGCCTCAAGAGCGTCAAGCCGGGCGTACCAGCGGCCCACCGCTTCGTGCTCCTCAAGCGGCAATTTGGCGATGTCGTTATAGGGCAGAAATGTTGCCATGCGGAAATCGGCGTAGGACGGCGAGCCGCCTGTCAGCCAATCTCTGGATGCAAGATGCGCCTCGAGAATCAGGGCCGCCCGATGGAACAGCTGCAGTCCCTCCGCGACCTCGTCCGGGTCGACCGGGCCCATACCATAGCGCTGCTTGGTGCCGCGCTCGAAATGCACCATGTCGCAGGCATGGACAAAATTCGCCTTGCCCCAACTGATCCAGCGGATCATGTCCGGTTCATCGTCGCCGACGCGCCAGAAGTCGGAACCCATCGCCCGGGAAAACCGGCAGGCGATCGCATCGGCCTCCCAAAGCGTGCCATTGGCTTCCTCAAGGATAGGTATGCTCAGGTTTGGATTGAGTTTCGAGAAGCGCTCGGCCTGGCCCTTGGCGAACGGCGCCGCAAACTCGAACTCGACCGGGCAATTGAGATAACGCGCAACGGCGACCGCCAATCGCGGATTCGGATTTCGGCTGCAATAAAGCTTCATGGGAGCCTCGTCTCATTGCCTGGCCACAGCTAATAATCCGCAAGCGGAATTTGCAACTCCTTTGCACTGCGACACGGTGCTGTATTGGTTCTAGACATCCCGGACGCGACGATAATGCCAAACAAGGCCACCAAGGGTGACGAATTCGACGCCCGTGCTATGCTCGCAAGACTTATTCAAAACCTCCCGGAGAGAACCTGATGACACGTCTCTTGATCGACCAGTTTTCCTGCAGGCAGGATAATTTCGGCGTCATTCTGCACGATCCGCTGACAGGCGAAACCGCCAGCATCGACGCGCCGGATGGGGCGGTGATCGCCAGACGCCTTGAAGAGAGCAGTTGGCGTCTCACCCACCTTCTGATCACGCACCATCATCCGGATCATGTCGAGGGGATTGCCGCCCTGGCTGAGGTCCATTCGCCCGAAATCATCGGCCCGGCCGCCGAGGCCAGCAAGATCGCCGGCCTGACCCGGACGGTTGGCGATGGCGACACCTTCGAGTTTGCCGGCAGGAGCGTGAAAGTCATCACGACGCCGGGTCATACGGCGGGGCATATCTGTTTCTACATTCCGGACGAGGATCTGCTGTTTGCCGGCGACACGCTGTTCGCGCTTGGTTGCGGCCGCCTGTTCGAAGGCTCGCCCGAGGACATGTTCGGCTCGCTGTCCCGTCTTGGCGCGCTTCCCGATCAGACAAGGGTCTATTGCGGACATGAATATACCCAGTCGAATGGCCGCTTCGCCGTCACCGTCGATCCGGACAATGAAACACTCGCCAAACGCATGGATGACATCAACGACATGCGCGCGAAAGGGCTGCCGACCTTGCCCACCACCATCGGCTTTGAAAAGCGCACCAATCCCTTCATGCGCTGCGGCGATCCGTCGATCCGCAAGCATCTCGGCATGGAGGCCGCCAGCGATGTCGAGGTCTTTGCCGAACTGCGCCGGCGCAAGGACAGGTTTTGAGTATGAGCGCGCCGCTGACCGCCCGCGAGATCATCGCCCTTCTTGACATGCGCGAGCACCCCGAGGGCGGCTGGTATCGTGAAACCTTCCGGGACCCCACCGGGGGCGAACGCGGCCATTCGACCGCGATCTATTACCTCTTGGAAGGCGGCGACTGTTCGCATTGGCATCGCGTCACCGACGCCGCCGAGATCTGGCATTGGTATGGCGGCGGACCGCTGGCGCTGACGCTCTCGGCGGATGGATGCAACGCCCAGTCCCACAGATTGGGCATGAACCTCGCCTCGGGCGAACGGCCGCAGATAGTCGTGCCCGCCAATTGCTGGCAAACCGCCGCCTCGCTCGGCGCCTGGACGCTGGTCGGCTGCACGGTGGCGCCGGGATTTGACTTCGCCAGTTTTGAAATGGCGCCGCCCGATTGGCGCCCGGCACCCTTTGACGGGGCGCCCCTCAGGCCAGAAGGCCAAGCGTGATCAACACCTGGCCCGAATAATACAGTATCCACACCGCCGGCCGGGTCAGCCGCAGCAAGGGGCTGTTCTCCGGCATCAGAAATTTCTCCGAACCGAGAATGGCGTCGGACGCCATGAACAGCACGACGCCGGTCAGCACCAGCCCGCCCAGCGTGACGCCGCCAAGTCCCATCGCGGCGATCGCCAGCACATAGGCCGCCACCGGCGCGGCCAGCGGTCCGGCCGAGCGAACCATCACGAACCCCATTGCCAGCGCGAAGGCCGTCACCGCCAGCAATCCCGGCAGCGCCGCCCCCGTCAATCCCGGTCCGGTCGAGAGAAACAGCACTGCATAAGCGATGTGGGCGGCAAGAAAACTGCCAAGCCCGCCCAGAAACGCTGCGTCGCCCTCATGGGCCAGAAACGCATCGCCGAGCGCCGACAGGACCAGCGCCAGCGCCAGCAGCCTGGGACCGCCAACCGCCAGCGTCAGCGCCGCCAGCGCGGCAATGGCAAGTGTCTTGGCCACGGTCCGCAGCAGCGATGCCGGTCGCTCCAGCAGCAACAGGTAGAATGCGAAACCGAGCAAGGAGACCGCGGCCAGGCCGGTCTCCAGCGGCCCAAAGCTGCCGACAAATTCACTCATGGCGCTGGTTTTCCCCTGATGAAATCCTTGGCGGCCAGAAACGCGCCGCCGGTGATCAACAGACAAGCGGCCAGAATGCTGACGCTCGCCTGGCCATGCCCGAACAGAATCAGGATCAGGGTGGACAGCAAGGGTGCCGCGTAACTCGCCACGCCCAGCACCTGGATGTCGCCTTTCTTGACCCCGTAGTCCCAGGCATAGAACGCCAGCCCGACGGGCCCGAGGCCAAGGCCGATCACCGCCAGCCACTGGCCCGAAGTGTCCGGCCAGACCGTCGTTTCCAAGAGTAAGTGACACAGGGCCGAAAGAACCGCCGAGATCAGGCAAAAGCCGACGATGACATCGGTCGAGATAGCGCCGAAACGCCGCGAAATCAGCGAATAGGCCGACCAGGTCAGCGCGCACAAGGCCGCCGCCCCGTAGCCGAGCAGGCTGCCGCCGCCAAATCCGCCTTCCGCGCCGCCCATCAGGATCAGCGCGGTGCCGGCCAGCCCCATCAGCGCGCCCGCGACATGATGCCAGCCAAGCCGCTCGCCCGGCAGCAGCGCCGATCCGACAACGATCAGCAGCGGCCACAGATAAGCGATCAACCCGGCTTCCACGGCGGGCGCGTTTCTCAAGGCGGTGAAATAGAGGAAATGATAGCCGAACAGACCGAACAGGCCGAGCGCCCAGACCCTGGCCGGCTGCCGGAAGGCCCGCAACCGCCGTGGATCACGCAACATCGCCGACAACCCGATCAGGGACCCGATCAGAAAGCAGATCGCCGAGAGCTGGAACGGCGGCATCGTGCCGGAAGCGGCGGTCAGCACCGCCAGCGCCGACCACATCACGATGGCTGAAAAGCCGATGAGTGTTGGAATATTTCGCAAATGCCGCCCCCCTGCTTGACCGCCGGAGGCTTTAGCCGCCAAATCGTGTGGCGGCAATAATCACCTGACCGATTTTTGTCGGCACCTTGGCGTAGACCGGCGCATAAAAGCCGCCGCGCTCATGCCTGGCGAACCAGATTTCCATCGACCTGAGCTCGCGCAGATATCTGATCCCGGAAGAACCGGTCCGGTAGCCGGCTTTGGGGTCAAACCGTATCGCGCAAACGATCGCGTCACCGACGAACCCTTTGGTCCGGAACGGACGAATGCCCTTTGGCGTCAGGTGCAGCGTCACGCGGGTTTGACCGTCAAAGATCGGCAGGCTACGCGGACAGACCTTGGAGCCGGCGGGAAAAACTATGCCGGAAAGCGGATCAAGCACCGCGCGCAGATCCTCCGCCGAAACGGGCACCCAATCGGCCGTCGGCTTCCTGGCCTTAGGCACAGTGGTCACCGATTTCACATTGCCGCCGCGGAACTCGATCTCGGTCCGATGCGCACTTTTGCCGCTTGAATAGGCCACCATGAAGCTCGACGCCATCAGCCTGTCCTTGGACAACCGGCCCGACACGCTTGCTTCGCCACGCGTTTTTGAAAATATGTCGGAAAGCGCCGAGGTGCGCATGTCTCCGGTGATCGTGTAGGAGCTTCCGTCGATTTCCGTGAGAAAGCTCGCATAGGCCACCGGAAACCCGGCAAGCGAAACCGAATAATCGGCATGAACCTGGATCGGCTCAGCCACGACCTCGGACTGCCACCCCGCAACCAGCAGCATCGCCGCCGCCAGGGCTATAAACGCGGAACCGGCGCGACCCATGCAAAACTCCCAAACAGTGTCCAAATGACCTCCTCGCGCAGCCCGTTTCGATCCAGGCTCCGGGAACAGTCTTGCCCGCTCCGTGGCGCCGTAACTTTGACGGCTTCGAGCGGGCACGACCGGCATCAGCTTGGGATAGATTGCGACATTTCCATGCCCGCGGCGATAAAAATCGGTTATGATGGCTCTCGGGCATCACATAAGCTGGTTTCCGCGGCTTGCTGGCTTGACGCGGCTGGCTGGTCTGACTATAGACACGCGACTTCCGATAAAGGCCAACGGTCCTTTGGGTGAGCCTCATATCTGGCTCGGCCCGTCCGCTGGCGAAAGATAATAGGTGCAATATGTCCCGCAGCTGTGAATTGACCGGCAAGGCTGTTCAGTCTGGAAACAATGTCAGCCACGCCAACAACCGGACCCGTCGCCGGTTCCTGCCTAACCTGTGCAACGTGACGCTGATCTCCGATGCACTTGGCCAGCGTTACCGCCTCCGCATTTCGGCCTACGCACTGCGTACGGTTGAGCATCGCGGCGGCCTCGACGCGTTTCTTGCCAAGGCCAAGGATGGCGAGCTTTCGATGCGCGCGCGCCTGCTCAAGCGGCAGATCGCCAAGAAGCTTGTCGAAAACGTTGCTGCCTGATTTAGGCTGAACGGAACTCGATTGTGATGGCGGGCGTCAGGCCCGCCTTCATCTTTTTCGCTGGTGGCATCAACCCAGGATAAAAAAATGCGAATGATCTCTTCCATAGTACCGTTCATGGCCGTCATGGCTGCCGTTGTCGTGGCCTCGAACTTCCTGGTTCAATTCCCGGTCAATGTCAGCCTCGGCGCGCTCAATCTCGCCGATCTGCTGACCTGGGGCGCTTTCACCTATCCGGTGGCGTTTCTGGTCACCGACCTCGCCAATCGGCGCTTTGGTCCGCGAACCGCCCGCCTGGTGGTGTTCTGCGGCTTCGTGATCGCGGTCGCCCTGTCGATCTGGCTTGCCACCCCCCGCATCGCGGTTGCCTCAGGGTCCGCGTTCCTGGCGGCGCAGCTTCTTGATGTCTCGATCTTCGACAGGCTGCGCAACCGGACCTGGTGGCTGCCGCCGCTGGTCTCGACCATTGTCGGCTCGTGCCTGGATACGTTTATCTTTTTCGGCCTGGCCTTTTCGCAGGCTGGCGGCATCCTCGGTCCCGGCGATGCGTTTGCCAGCGAGGCCGCGCCGCTGTTGGGACTGTTTGCCGTGGAAGCGCCGCGCTGGGTATCCTGGGCGCTGGGCGACCTGGGCGTGAAGATGGTCGTCGGGCTTGCCATGCTCGCGCCCTATGGCGTGCTCAGACCCGTTCTGGTGCCACAGGAACGCGTCTGATCATTCACTCCCGGCTTACTTCGCATCACCGATGTAGCGGAACTCGAGAATGAGGTTGCGCTGCAGGATCGAATGATTGTCATCCGACACCAGCGTGACGAAGATCTGACCGTCCTCATCCGTCGTCACATCCAGGCCTTCCATATTGTCGATCTGGTCGCCGAAATCGGCCTCCAGCAGCACCGGGCCATCCACCAGATTGCCCGGGCCAAGCCGGCTGGCGTCGATCCGCCGGATCCGCATGCCGATGCCCTCAGCGATCGAAAACCGGCGTTCGAGCAGCAGCAGATCGCCATTGGGCAGAAAATCGCCATCAGTAATGTCGTAGGGTGCATGCCGCTTGACGAAGAACACGCCTTTGGAAGGCCCGGTCAGAATGGCCGCAAAAATGTCGCCGCTGTCGTTGAGGCTTTTCTCGGTTATGGCAATGACGGCACCGGCGAGCGGCGAGGCATCAGGCGCGACCGTGATCGTCTCCAGCCCGCGATTTTGGCGAATCTCCTTGAGCGGAATTACCACTGGCAGCGAAGCTATAGGCCTGGAATTGCCCGGGGCCTTTGCGGGAAAGATATCAACCCGGCTGAGCCGTTCGAAACTGATCAGCGCTTCATCGCCGCGCAACGCCAGGCCCTCGGCGTCGAATTTCCACTTCTCGTTGGAAGTGACGCCGCTGGCGTCGAGGATCGGCGACATCGAAAAGCCGGTCACACCGCTCAGTGCGCCCTGTGCATCACGTTCAAATCGCCCGGCATACCAGTATCCGGTGTCCATGACGCCGAGAAAGCTGTCTCTGCCATCAGACAGCCGGATGGCGGACATTCCGCCAAGCGCCGGGCTGGACGAACTCAGCTCAAGCCCGCCGACGAACTCGAAATCGCCAAAGCGGGTCTGGTCGGATCCAACCCTGAAGTGGGAGATCAAGCGTGATCTGATCTCCAGCATCTCGTCGTCAGCATGAAGCGGCGGGACGGTGGACGCCGTCAGCAGGGCAACAGCGCTCGCGATCACCGCAAACCGCGCCAGGTTTGCCCTTGCGTTCACGCCCGTTTGCGCCCGCGGCGGGATCTGGGATCGCCGCCTTCATCGGCAAACAATGCCGCCAATTGCTCGGTCATGGCGCCGGCCAGTTCTTCCGCGTCCACAATCGTGACCGCGCGGCGGTAGTACCGCGTGACATCATGGCCGATGCCGATGGCCAGCAGCTCGACCGGCGAGCGTGTCTCTATTTCCTCGATGACCGCGCGCAAATGGCGCTCGAGATAATTTCCCGGATTGACCGAAAGGGTTGAATCATCAACCGGCGCGCCGTCGGAAATCATCATCAGGATCTTGCGCTGTTCCGGCCGTCTGGCAAGCCGCGAATGCGCCCACATCAAGGCTTCGCCGTCGATGTTTTCCTTGAGCAGGCCTTCGCGCATCATCAGACCGAGATTGCGCCGGGCGCGGCGCCAGGGCGCGTCGGCGGATTTGTAGATGATGTGGCGCAGATCGTTGAGCCGGCCCGGCGTTGGCGGCTTGCCGCCGGTCAGCCATTTTTCGCGCGCCTGCCCGCCCTTCCAGGCCTTGGTGGTGAAGCCCAGCAGCTCGACCTTGACGCCGCAGCGCTCGAGCGTGCGGGCCAGAATGTCGGCGCAGGTGGCGGCAACCGTGATCGGGCGGCCGCGCATCGAGCCGGAATTGTCGATCAGCAGCGTCACCACGGTGTCGCGGAAACTGGTGTCGCGCTCCATCTTGAACGACAGCGGCTGCATCGGATCGATGATCATCCGGGTCAGCCGCGCGCTGTCGAGATAACCTTCCTCGAGATCGAAATCCCAGGCCCGGTTCTGCTGCGCCATCAGCCGGCGCTGCAGCCGGTTGGCCAGCCGTCCGACCACGCCCTGCAAATGCGCGAGCTGTTTGTCGAGAAAGGCGCGCAGCCGCTCGAGTTCGGCTTCCTCGCACAATTCCTCGGCGGCTATTTCCTCGTCAAAGGCGGTGGTGAAAACCTTGTAGTCGATCCGCGCATTGAGATCGGCGAAGGGGTCGCTGGACTTGCGGGTTTCACCCGGCGTTTCGGCATCATCGTCGCTGTCGTCGATGGTGTCGTCATCGCCGGCTTCCGCGCCGTCCATCTCGCCGGTGTCCATCTGCTCGTCGGAAGTTTCGCTTTCCTCGGCGGGCGCCGCGTCAGAGCCGGCATCTTCCTGGGAGGACTGGTCGTTCTCTTCCTGGCTGCGCGGCTGGTCCTCGTCGGAAACCTCGTCCTGATCGTCCTGCGCGCCGTCGTCATCGCCATAATCCTCGGCCATCTCCATGGCCGAGAGCATTTCCCGCACCACCCGGGCGAAAGCCTGCTGGTTCTCGACCGATCCCTCGAGCGAATCGAGCACCGCGCCGGCCTTGCCTTCGATGAAATCGCGCCAAAGCTCGACCACCTGGCCCGAGGATTGCGGCGGTGCGCGGCCGGTGAGCTTCTCGCGCACCATCAGCGCCACCGCTTCTTCAAGCGGCGCATCCTCGCGGTTGACGATGCCCTGGTAATTTGCCCGCTGGTACTTGTCTTCGAGCATCGAGGTGAGATTGTCGCCGACACCGGTCATCCGCCGCGCGCCGATGGCCTCGACCCGCGCCTGCTCGACGGCGTCATAGACCGCCCGCGCGTCGGGACCCTGGGGCGCCATGCGGGCGTGGACGGCATCGTCGTGGCAGGCCTTGCGCAGCGCCATCGAATCGCCAATGCCGCGCGTCACCGCGAAATCGGTGCGGGTGGGGCGCTTGGGCAGGTCCGGAAGCCGGACCCGTTCGCCCGACATTCCCGGCTTGTCGTTGCCGAACGTCACTTCCAGCTCATGGTCGCCGGCGATCGCCCGCACACAGCCCGTCAGCGCCCGCTTGAACGGCTCGGCGTCAACGGTGCCATTTGGCTTTGGTCGAGTGTTGTCGCCGCGTCCGGCCATTGCGGAATCCGTCAGGCGGTTGCACTGAGAACAATATTGGCGGCGCTTTCCTTCAACTCGACGCCGAAGGCGCGTTGATAGTGTTCAGCCACCAGCGCTCGCTCCAATTCGTCGCATTTGTTGAGGAAGGTCAGGCGGAAAGCCATCGCCACATCGCCAAAGATCAGGGCGTTTTCGGCCCACATGATCACGGTGCGCGGGCTCATCACGGTCGACAGGTCGCCATTGACGAAGGAAGCCCTGGTCATGTCGGCCACCCGGACCATGCGCGAGATGGTGTCGCGGCCGTCCCCCTTGGCAAACTCCTTGACCTTGGAAGCGATAATACCGACCTCCTGATCATGCGGCAGATAGTTCAGCGTGGTCACGATCGACCAGCGGTCCATCTGCGCCTGGTTGATCTGCTGGGTGCCATGGTAGAGCCCGGTGGTATCGCCAAGACCAACCGTATTGGCCGTTGCAAACAGTCGGAACGCCGGGTGCGGCCTGATGACGCGGCTCTGGTCAAGCAGCGTCAGCCGGCCCGAGGATTCGAGCACCCGCTGGATCACGAACATCACATCCGGACGGCCGGCGTCATACTCATCAAACACCAGCGCGACATTGTGCTGATAGGCCCAGGGAAGAATGCCGTCCTTGAATTCGGTGATCTGCAGCCCGTCGCGCACGACGATCGCGTCCTTACCGACAAGATCGATCCGGCTGACATGGCTGTCGAGGTTGACGCGCACGCAAGGCCAGTTGAGCCGCGCTGCGACCTGCTCGATATGGGTCGACTTGCCGGTTCCGTGATAGCCGGAGACCATCACCCGCCGATTATGGGCGAATCCGGCCAGAATCGCGAGCGTGGTGTCGCGGTCAAACAGATAGTCGGGATCAAGGTCAGGCACATAAGAGTCCCGCTCCGTGTAGGCGGGCACAGTGATGTCCGAATCAATGCCAAACACCTCGCGCACATTGACGGTGGTATCTGGCAGGTTGGTGATATCGAGGTCGATCTTGCTCATCATGTCTCCAAGGCCTGGCTATCAAGCACGCGGGCCGTCTCTCCTGTCCGATCCTGCTTTAGACTGTTCGCTTAGCAGAAACCAGACTGCTTTAACAATTGGTAAGCCTGGATGACGGCCCGGAATCGGTCCTCGGAACCGCGGTCGCCGCCATTGGCGTCTGGATGGTGTTGTTTGACCAGGTCCTTGTAGCGTGACTTGATCTCCACTGACGTGGCGTTTGCGGCCAGGCCAAGCGTATCGAAGGCTTTAGCCTCCAGTGACTTGACCTTGCGCGCCCGAACCGGCCGGTTGGGGCGCGGTCCGTTGAAAAAACCGTGCGGGTCGCGCATCCGCGCCTGGGCGCTGGCTGATCCCGATTTCGCGGTGGACTGGGTCGGGCCGCTTTCAGCGGTCCGGTCGACGCCCATTTTCCAGGTTGGCCGGTGTCCGGTCAGCGCTTCTTTCTGATAGCGCGCGATCTCGCCGTCGGAAAGTCCCGAAAAATAATTGTAGCCTTTGTTGTAGTCGCGCGCATGTTCAAAACAGAACATGAAATATTGCCCCTCCGCATCGCGGCCAACCGGAGCGCGATGGGCGCCGGGCTTGGCGCAGCCATCCCACTGGCACTCGGGCACGGTGGGTTCAGCCGGGCGGGCGCCCTTGCGGCGCACCCGGATGCTGTCAAAATATTTTGAATCCAGTTTCATATCGACGATTATGGTGCTCCGCACGTTAACGAACAAGGATTGACAAGGGTGATTCAAGCTGCGTACCCCGTCTCGGCTTCGAATGCCACCACGCATATCGTGACAGCCGGTATTTGTGACCGGATTATGGTCTGGCGGGTTTCGGATTCCGATACTCGAAAGACACCGAACCCTCAGGAGCGCCTCCATGTCCCGCCAGAACCGCATTGAAACAGCCCTGATCAGCCGTTTTGAACCCGAACGGCTTGAGGTGATTAATGAAAGCCACCTGCACGCCGGCCATCACCATTCCGGCAGCGACCATCATGGATCTTTTGACGGCGCCGGCGAAACCCATTTCCGCATCCGCATTGTCGCTCGTGCGTTCGAAGGCATGAACCGCGTCGACCGCCACCGCGCCGTCAACGAATTGCTCAGCGACGAACTCGACGGTGGGCTGCACGCCATGGCGGTCGAGGCTTCGGCGCCGGGCGAACCAACCCGCTGGTGACGAGGAAAGTCCTGCGAGAATCAATCCGAACCCGTGATTTTACGTAGCATAATCAGTATCTTCAAACCTTCCCATAATCCGGGAGGGCGCACTATTAACGCCTTTGAAATGAAAAACCGGTAGTAATTTTCGCTGAATCCACCGGAGCTTCACGATGTCAGATTCCACTGTGATCAAGATGAGCCGACGAAAGCTTCTCGTCGGAGTGGCTGCGTGCGTGCTCGGCAGCGGCTTTGAGCCGATCCGCAATGGCTTTTCCGGTGAAATCATCATCCAGAACGGCTGGCTCCTGAAGAAGAGTGATCTCAATTGATCTTCGAAGACCCAAAACAATATGTTGAAAGCGGCTTTACTCCCGAGATCATCATCATCGGATCAGGTCCGGCCGGCATGACTGTGGCAAGGCAACTGGCGAAAGCCGGCATTCCCTGCGCCCTTCTCGATGCCGGCGAAGAGTATTTCTCGGATACCTCCCAGGAAGTCTACAAGGGTGAAGTCATAGGCGATCATTACTACAGGCTCGATGAAGCCCGGTTGCGTCAACTTGGTGGTACGTCAGGTCACTGGACGGGCTGGTGCCGCTTGCTGGACGCACATGATTTTCAAAAGCGCGACTGGATTCCAAATAGCGGCTGGCCGATCGGGCGGGACGCAATCGAACCCTATATTGCCGCGACACGGGAAACTCTCGGCTTGCCGGATTTTCGCGACGATCAGCCGGTGACGGAGGCAATGAACTGGATTGACCTCATCCGAAGTGACCCCGTCAGGTTCGGGGAAAAATACCGCGACGAGCTTGCCGAAAGCGACAAAATTGCTGTCGTCCTCAACACGTATGCGACCGACCTTGAAGCGCAAGGGGCGCAGGTGACCGCCGCCAATGTCGTTTCGCCCGAAGGCTCCGCCTATCAGCTCCAGGCATCGCATTTCGTCGTCGCAACCGGCGGCATCGAAAACTCCAGACTCCTGCTCTGGTCAAATGAAAAGTCCGCGGACCCCGTTGTGCCGGACGCCACCGCGCTTGGGCGCTACTGGATGGAACATCCGGAATTCGTGTGCGGCGAAGCTATCATCGGGCAACCGGCGACCTACACGCCTGACGAAGATGGCTGGGCCTATTTCGCGCCGTCACTGAAAGCAATGGAAACGGCCGGAATCGCAAATTTCCATGCTCTCATTTTCCCCAATCTCTACGGCGGCACAAAAAAACTGGTTGCTGATCTCGCCTGCACCGCTCCCTCGGCCGCACATTGGTTCGCCAATTTGATGGGGCATAATCTAATATGCGGCGCGCATCTCAGCATGGCCATGGAGCAAGTCCCGCTTTACGAAAACCATGTCGCCCTGTCATCATCGCAGCGTGACTTCTCCGGCGTTCCGCGTGTCGAACTGCACTGGCGCAAGGGTGAAATTGAGGGCAAGACCCTCGTTGAAGGATTGAAGCTGATGGGCGCAACGCTGATCGAAAAGGAAATCGGCCGCGTGCGCATGGATAGCTGGGTCAGCAACGGTCCAGACTACCCCACCGAAGGCGAAATCGCCGGTTATCATCATATGGGTGGCACGCGTATGAGTGACAATCCGCGTCTGGGAGTTGTCGACGCAAATTGCCGTGTGCACGGGATGCAAAACCTCTTCATCGCGGGATCCTCGATCTTCACAACCGGCGGCCACGCAAACCCAACAACGACGATTGTTGCCTTTTCGCACCGGCTCGGCGACCATCTGGCGTCAATCGTGACCTGATCCGGCCCCGCTCTCAAAAGGTATTTGCCGTCAATCCGGAGCGGCATCCTTCTTGTGGTCTCCGCCGCTTTCCAACCCAGTGCGACGGGGATCACACCTTGTCGGCGGGCCTGATCCTCAACCGGGTAATTCGGTTGCGTTCCCGCTTCATCACCACAAAGCGTTTGCCATGGAAGGTGAACGCCTGCTTCTCCTCCGGTATGGTCTGGGATTCGTGAATGACCAGGCCAGCCACGGTTGTCGCCTCGTCATCGGGCAACGACCAGTCAAGCGCCCGGTTGAGGTCGCGGATCGGCACGGATCCGTCGACGACAATCGATCCGTCGGCTTCCTGTCTGACGCCCTGAACCTCGGTGTCGTGCTCATCGGCGATGTCGCCGACAATCTCCTCGAGAATATCCTCGAGTGTGACCAGCCCTTCCACTTCGCCATATTCATCCACCACGATGGCAATGTGGGCCTTGCGGCGTAGAAACGCGCTGAGCTGGTCAGGTACGCTTGTGGTATCAGGCACGAACCAGGGTTTCTGCGCGATCTTGACGACGTCCATGCGATGCGGTTCGTTGGCGACGTCGGCCAGCGCGCGCAGCACGTCCTTGGCGTGAAGAATGCCGATGATGTTGTCCGTCGTCCCGCGCCAGATCGGCATTCTTGTGTAGGGGCTGTCGAGAACCGCCCGGACATTGGATTCGGGCGTGTCGTCGGCATTGAGCATCCGCATCGAGGTGCGGTGGATCATCACGTCGGAGACTTCCAGCTCGCCCAGATCCAGCAGTCCGCCAAGCCGGTCGCGGTCGGCCTTGACCACCGATCCTTCGCGGTGAAGCAAATCGACCGCGCCGCGGATTTCCTCGTGCGCCGAGAGCATCGAGGCTTCCGAGGCGAAGGTGACGCCGAACAGCGACATGATGTGACGCACGATCCAGTTGATGAAGCTCGACAGCGGTCCGACGACAACGACGAAAGCCTTGACCACAGGGGCCACGGCCATGGCGAACCTGTCTGGCGCCGAGATCGCCCAGCTCTTGGGCAGCACTTCAGCGAAAATCACCAGAATCAGGGTCATGGTCAGGGTCGCCACCGCGACGCCGGAATCGCCGAAGATCGACAAGAGCACGCTTGTGGCGAGCGCTGAGGCCAGGATGTTGACCAGATTGTTGCCGATCAGCAGCGCTCCGATCAGCCGGTCCTTGCGCTCGGTCAAGGCATTGACGGTGGCGGCCCGGCTATCTCCACTGGTCTCGAATGAATGCATGCGGGCCCTGGATGCCGCTGTCAGCGCGGTTTCGGATCCGGAGAAAAAACCCGACAGCCCGATCAGAACCAGAATCGCCAGGATCGTGAGCCCATTTTCGGCCAGGGCAGCGCCTATTGTTTCCAGCATCATGATATCCGCTTGCCTTCCAGGAATCGGAACACTTCATCGACCGGCACATTGTCGGCGATGAAGGATTGACCGATTCCGCGCGTCAGAATGAATGTCAGCTCACCGCGCCGAACCTTCTTGTCCTGCGCGATGTGTTTCATCAGTATATCGGTTGCCGGCAACCCGCCTTCAATATCCGACATCCGGGTCGGCAAGCCGACCTCCTTGAGATGGCGCTCGACCCGCAACGCGTCATCCGCGCTGGCCAGGTTCATCCGGGTCGAGAATTCATGCGCCAGCACCATACCGATGGCCACGCCCTCGCCATGCACCAGCCGGCTTCCATCATACCCGGTCGCCGCTTCCAGCGCATGGCCGAACGTGTGACCGAGATTGAGCAACGCCCGCGCGCCGGTTTCGCGTTCATCGGCAGCCACCACCTCGGCCTTAGCCTGACAGGCCGTGGCGATGGCCTGGATGCGCGCCGGCCCGCCGGAAAATACGTCGCGCCAGTTTTGCTCGAGCCATGCAAAGAAATCCGGGCGGTCGATCAGGCCATACTTCGCCACTTCGGCATAGCCGGCGCGGAATTCGCGGATCGGCAGCGTGTCGAGAGCATCGGTGTCGGCCAGCACCAGATCCGGCTGGTGGAAAACGCCGATCAGGTTTTTGCCTTGTGAAGCGTTGATCCCGGTCTTGCCGCCCACGGACGAATCGACCTGGGCGAGCAGACTGGTCGGGATCTGGATGAAGCCCATGCCGCGCCGCACGATTCCGGCCGCGAAGCCGGAGAGGTCACCAATCACGCCCCCCCCCAGCGCCACCACCGCGTCGCCGCGTTCAAGCCGTGCGCCAAGCACATGGTCGCAGACACGGATCAGTTCTTCAAACCGCTTGGTTTTCTCCCCAGGCTCCAGCACCATCGGCGCCGCCTCGATTCCGGCCGCGGCTAGGCTGGAGACAAGCGCGTCAAGATGCACGGCAGCCACGTTGCGATCGGTAATCACCGCGCAGCGGATTCCTGGGCGGCGTGCCGCGATCTCGGCGCCAGCCTGGGCAATCAGTCCGGGTCCGATGACAATGTCGTAGCTGCGCTCGCCAAGGTCGACGCGCACGGTTTCACGGGGTGTGGTCTGGGTCATGAGGTGGGCACCGTTTCCTGACCGCCAGCCAGGCTGGCAATTGCAGCGATTGTTTCGGCGGCGATTATTTCCTTGGCAACGTCCCGGGATTGGACCGTCATATCGGCCAGGCCATAGACCGGATAGCGTTGATCAAGCAGATCCGAGAGCGTTTGCCTGGGATTGGCAGTCTTCAGCAGTGGCCGGGTGTCGCGTTTGCAGACCCGCATCCACAACACATCGAGATCCGCTTTCAGCCACACCGACAGGCCATTGGCAAGCACGCTGGCGCGGGTCACTTCATTCATGAAGGCGCCGCCACCGGTGGACAGCACCCGTGGCCCGGTCCTGAGCAACCGCCTGATCACCCGCGATTCCAACGCCCTGAATTCCGGCTCTCCGTAGGATTCAAATAGTTCAGGGATCGTCATGCGCGACACCTGCTCGATCTCGTTATCGGAATCGATGAACGGGATGTCGAGCATCTGCGCCACCAGCCGGCCGATGGCGGATTTGCCGGCTCCCATCAGGCCGACGAACACCAGATTACGACGGCCGAGCACACGCCGCGCCTTTGCGATATCCGGCTCCTGCGCGCTTGCCTTCGGTCCCGTCAACTGTCTCCCCCGCCCTCGGGCCAATGCTTCGGGCCTTCTATTGGCCATGTCCGGCGGCGCGTCAAGCGTGCCCGGCTGTCCGTATCCACCTTGAAACAATGCCCGCCCTGCCGCATAACAGCATCCTTGCCAGTTCACCGGAGTGCTCATGCCATCCCTGTTTCGGTTCCTTTTCCTGTGCGCGGTGATCGTCGGTATCGTCTATGGCGCGATGTTCGCATTGGTGATGTATGTGGAACCGGTCGATCGCGAAGTGACTGTGCGCGTGCCCACTGACAAACTCAACCGCTAGAAAGACCGTCTCCCATCATGCGCGACCTGAGCGCCGCCAACGCCGAGGCCTTCCTCGAAATGATGAGCGCGGAACGCGGCGCCGCCCACAACACGCTTGAGGCCTATCGCCGCGATCTCGATGACGCCTCCGCAGTCCTCAAATCGCTGGGGACATCGCTGGCGCAAGCCCAGGCCGGCCATATCCGCGGCTTCATCGGCGACCTGAACGCGCGCGGATTTTCTCCCGCCTCCCAGGCTCGGCGGCTCTCGGCCTTGCGGCAATTTTACAAGTTCCTCCATGCCGAGGGCCTGCGCGGCGATGATCCGACCGGTGTGATAGATTCCCCGCGCAAAAGCCGGTCGCTGCCGAAAGTCCTCAGCATCGATGATGTTTCGCGGCTGCTGGCCCAGGCCGAAGCAGACATTGCGTTGGCGCGGGACAAGGCCGAAACGTTGCAGCGCATCCGCTTTCATGCGCTTCTCGAGCTGCTCTACGCCACCGGAATGCGTGTCAGCGAACTGGTCAGCCTGCCTTACCGGGTGCTGGCCGACGAAGGCCGCTTCCTGATCGTCCGCGGCAAGGGAGCCAAGGACCGGATGGTGCCGATGTCGCGACCGGCCCGCGCGGCGCTCGAAACCTGGTTGGGAGAAATCGGCGACGCGGCCGAAGAGGCGGGATATCTGTTTCCGGCCAACTCCGCGGAAGGTCATCTGTCGCGCCAGGTGTTCGCCCGCGAATTGAAGGAGGTCGCCGGCCGCGCCGGCATTCCTGTCGCCAAGGTATCCCCGCATGTTCTGCGCCACGCCTTCGCCAGTCATTTGCTGGCCGGCGGCGCGGACCTGCGCGCCGTTCAGGAATTGCTCGGACACGCCGACATTTCCACCACCCAAATCTACACGCATGTGCTTGATGAACGCCTGCGGGAACTGGTCAATCAGCATCACCCTCTTGCAAAAGCCACAAAAAGTGGCAATTAAGCCGGGCTGACACAGGCCAAACCAAAGCGCGACAGACCGTCAGACCGCGCTTGGCTGAGTTCGCCAACACAATGTGCGGAAGCGCGCGTGGAAGAAAATCAATGCACAATTACCTTGATTTCGAAAAACCGATCTCCGACCTGGAGGGCAAGATCCTTGAATTGAGGAAGCTTGCCACGGAAGACGAGAGCATCGATACCGGCGATGAAATCGCCCGGCTCGAAACCAGGGCCCGTGATGCGATGGCCGAAATCTATGGCCGCCTGAACCCATGGCAGAAAACCCAGGTCGCCAGACATCCCGACCGTCCGCATTTCAACGATTACGCCAAGACCCTGTTTGATGAATTCACGCCGCTCGCCGGTGACCGCAAATTCGCCGAGGACGCCGCCATTCAGGCCGGATTCGCCCGCTTTCGCGGCCAGCCGGTTGTCGTCATCGGCCAGGAAAAAGGCCACGACACCAAGACCCGCATCCGCCATAATTTCGGCTCGGCCCGTCCGGAAGGCTACCGCAAGGCAATCCGGGTGATGGAACTGGCCGACCGGTTCGGAATTCCGGTGATCACCCTGGTCGACACCGCCGGCGCCTATCCGGGCGTGGGCGCTGAAGAGCGAGGCCAGGCCGAGGCCATTGCCCGGTCGACGGAAACCTGCCTCAATCTCCGCGCACCGCTTGTTTCGGTGATCATCGGCGAAGGCGGCTCGGGCGGCGCCATCGCGATCGCCACCGGAAACCGGGTCTACATGCTCGAGCACGCGATCTATTCCGTCATCTCGCCCGAAGGCGCGGCCTCCATTCTCTGGCGTGATCCGACACGGGCGCGCGACGCCGCCACCTCGATGAAGATCACCGCCGAGGATCTCAGTGAACTGGGCATCATCGATGGCATCATTGCCGAACCGGTCGGAGGCGCCCATCGCGACCATGCCAGCGCGATTGCCCGCGCCGGCGACACGATCGCTGCGGCTCTTGAAGAGCTGTCAGGCCTTTCTGGCGATGAGTTGCGGGCGGACCGCCGCAACAAATTCCTCAAGATCGGACGCCAGATCGGCTGACCGCCGCCGCATTCAGGCCACATTTGCGACGCCAATAGGGACAAATGGACGGAGCACCCCGGTGGTCTCAGCCCAAATTCGAGATCCCCCAGGCACGGAGTGTTTCCTCGTTTCGGAACGGCAAAATCCGTCATCAACCCACCAGAACGGCTGGCCGCGGCCAAGCCTCTCAAATGTTAAGGCTTCATGAACCGTGTTTGGAGTAATGTTGCGTTAAGGCACCCGGCAAGACGCTGCCTTGAAAGTGCCAGATCCCGCCGGTAACATGCAATTTCCAAGTGCAAGAGACCCCATGACACCGATACGAGCGCTGCAAATCCTTCCCATCCTGCTTTTCGGCCTGACCGGTTGTCAGGACGCGCTCGATTCCGTGTCCAACAAGGTCGAGCACCCGCTGCCCGCCAAGCTCGTCAACAAGATGAAGGCGCACGACATGAGCACGCGGTCGCCCATCATGATGCGGATTTTCAAGGAAGAAGGCGTACTCGAGGTCTGGAAGCAGAAGGGCAATGGCCGTTTCGACATCATTGCTTCCTATGAAATCTGCAAATGGTCGGGCAAGCTCGGTCCAAAATTCAAGGAAGGCGACCGGCAGGCGCCAGAGGGCTTTTACCGGATTTACCCGGCACAGATGAACCCGAAGTCCAGCTACTATCTGTCCTTCAACATGGGCTATCCGAACAGCTACGACCGCTCATATGGCCGCACCGGGACCAACCTGATGGTCCATGGCGCCTGCTCCTCGGCTGGATGCTATTCGATGACGGACGAACAGGTTCTGGAGATTTACGGCTTCGCCCGTGACGCCTTCAAGGGCGGGCAGGAATATTTCCTGGTCGAGGCGCTGCCCTTCCGGATGACTCCGGAGAACATGGCGCGCCACCGCGACAGCGAGCATTTCGAATTCTGGAAAATGCTGAAAGTCGGCTACGACCATTTCGAACTGACAAAACGACCGCCCAAGGTGGAGGTGTGCGACCGGCAGTACGTCTTCAACCAGATTCCACAGATCGAGAACGCCGCTTTCCAGGCGAATGCGGCCTGCCCGCCGGCAAGTGTGCCTACCACCCTCGCTTACGCCTACAACGCCTATGAGAAGAGCTGGAACCAGGAATTCGCCAAGGCAGTGGCAAAGTTTGACGGCCAGGAAGCCAGACAGATTGCCGCCAATGAGGCCAAGGCGGAAGCCGAGGCCCTCCGCGCCGAGCGTGAAGCCGCCATTCAGGCCCGGATCGCCGCCAATGGCGGTCAATCGCCAGCCGCTGTTCCGGTTCTCAGCCTGTTTGCCACCGGCAATCCGCTCAAAGCCCTGACTGCGGGTCCCGCGCCAGCAGCCCCGCTCTCGACTCCGGCCCCGACAGCCGCGGCCGCAAGCGATGCACCCGCCGGACAAGCCGAGCCTGATCCAAATCTGGGCGGCATTCCGGTTCCTGTTCCGGTTCCGAACCCGGTCGCGTCCGGACAGGTGGCCGCAACGCAAGCGCCAGCCCAGGCAGCACAACCCAACAAGCCGTTCTGGAAAATCTGGAGCAGCAATTGAACGATGGCGATGCGCTTGATCTGCGCGGCCTGAAATGTCCATTGCCGGTGTTGCGTTTGCGCAGGCACCTGCGCGGCACCGCCAGCGGCGCGCGGATTCGCATCGAAACCACGGATCCCCTGGCAGTGATCGACATCCCCCATTTCTGCCGGGAAGACGGCCATCAATTGATCAGCAGCGAGCCGGTCGATGGCGGCCACGCCTTCGTCATCGTAAAGGCGTGACGCGCCAGTCCCTTTGACCTGACCTACCGCCGCGACGACGCTCCGGGAATGACCAGCGGATTGTCCATCAGCGCGCCGCGGTCCGGACGCCCGATCCCCGGTTCATCGTTAAAACCGGCGAACAACTCCGCGATGAAGCCTTCCGGCATGTCCTTGCTGATCACCACCAGTCTCGTCTCTTCGGCGGCGCCCTTGGGCCAGGCCGGCAAGCGCACGGGCTCCGACATCAGGCTCTGCACCGCATGCAGCACGAGCGGGCGCGCGGGATCGTCCGACAGCCTGACAATGGCCTTCATGCGCAACAGGTTGGGGCCGTGCACCGACCGCAGCAGGTCGAGAAACATCGCCAGCGCCTGCGGCGAGATCGGTTTTTCAAACACCAGCGAATCGGCGCGGATATGCGCATCATGGCGGTTCACATTGTGATCATGATGCCCGTGATGATCATGGTGATGGTCATGGCCATGATCGTCGGTCTTCGAGCTCATCCATCGCGCCACATCAAGACTATGGGCGGCGGGGTCATAGGCGCCGGTGTCAAACAGGCCTTTCGCGGTCAATTCCGCGTCCCCGGCTCCCACGTCCCGGGCATCGACAATCCGCGCCAGCGGATTGAGCGCTTCAAGCCGCGCCCGCAAAGCCTCGCAGGAGGCCGCGAGCTCTGTCTTGGACAGCACCAGTGTGTCGGCCACGGCGACCTGACGTCGGGCTTCCTCATGCGCCTCAAGCGTCGCCAGGCCATTGACCGCGTCGACCACGCTGACAAGGCCTTCAAGCCGGTAGGATTGTCCCAGCGCCGGGTGGCCGATCACTGACTGCATCACCGGCACCGGATCAGCCAGGCCGGTGGTTTCGATGACAACCCGTGAAAACGGCCTGATCCGCCCGGTTTGCATCCGGTCCATCAGATCCGCCAGCGTATCCACCAATTCGCCCCGCACGGTGCAGCACAGGCATCCGTCCGACAGTTCGATCACCCCATCACTGGAACTCTCGACCAGCAGGTGATCAATGCCGACATCTCCGAATTCATTGATGATCAAGGCCGCGTCACTGAGCCATGGGTCGCCAATGAGACGATTGAGCAGGCTTGTCTTGCCCGCGCCAAGGAAGCCGGTCAGGATCGACACGGGGATGGCCCGCGGCGCCGTCCAGGCGCGCCCGTGCTGCCGCTCTGCTGTCATCAGCGAAATCTCCGGGTCAGATATCAGGGCGCGGAATCGGGATCGGCACGGTCAGCCGCAACGGCATGGCTTCCGCGGCCGCGGCCGGAGCGGTGAAAGCCGAAGCGACGGCGGGCTTGACCGGCGCATCATTGGCAAGCGACGGCCGCGGCACCGGGATCGGGATGCGCGACAAGGCGATTTCAAAGCTTCCGGCCGGCAGCCCCGCCGGCGCCTGCACCAGCCGCGGCTCGCGGGTCAAGGTCACGAGATAGGGCGAATTGAGCACCATCTTGCCCTCCACGTCGCGGCCCTCGTGGCGCGCATCGCGCGCTTGCTTGGTGCAGATGTCGCCGGAAATGTCGGCGACCACGTCGCGCCCTTCGCCATAAGGCGCCAGGCTGGCGAGCGTGGCGCCGCCCCATGCCGTTGTCGTCAGCCCCTTGTTCAGGAGCCGCGCCGAATCCTCCGCCCGGAACTCCTGCGTTGGTGCGCCCAACACGACGCTGACCACGGTTTTCCCGTTGCGGGTTGCCGATGACACCTGGTTGAAGCCGGACGCGCAGATGAAGCCGGTCTTCATTCCGTCCGCGCCCGGAAACCGGCCGAGCAGCAAATTGTAATTGGTCTGGGTGGACTTGCCCGCGGCAAAGCCCTCAAACCCGAAATATCGCGCATATTGCGGAAACTCGCGCCGCACCGTAACCGCCAGCACGGCCATGTCGCGGGCCGTGGTGTACTGGCCGCTGCCGGGCAGCCCGTGCGGGTTGATGAAGCGCGTCGAAATCATGCCGATTCTCTGCGCGGTGGCGTTCATCTCCGCGACAAAAGCTTCCTCGCTGCCCGACACCGCTTCGGCGATCGCCACGGCGACATCATTGGCGGATTTGACCAGCAAATATTTGAGCGCCGAATCGAGCGGGAACCGCTCCCCCGGCTTGAAATACATCTTGCTTGCTGGTTCCTTGGCGGCATCAATCGACATGGTGACCGGCGTTTCCATGGTCATCTGACCGGATTCGAGCGCCTTGAACACCAGATAAGCGGTCATGATCTTCGTCACCGACGCCGGATACCAGCGCTGGAAGGCCTGTTGATGCTCAATCACACGGCCGGAACTGACATCCACCACGATGGATGGATTGGCCACCGCCACGGCCGGCCACGCCAGCGTCAGCGCGAAAATGGCGATTGCCGCGCCTATCCCGCGCATCTGTACCAAAAAGCTCATTCCGGGCATCCGATTTCCAGTGTTTTTCAAGGGTTTGCCGCCGTCAAATCGGCGACCCGGCTCACTCTCGGAATGAGCGGCACATCGCTTTTTCCTCGTCATCACCGCCTACTTAGCCTATATGGCAGAGAGATGGCAAAGGCGATCTCCACTTGCGTGCCTGTGCCAGCCACCAGCAATTAAAAATCACAGGGGTGAAAAAATGCAGCTTGTCGCCGATGTTGTTTCCATGAAGGACGAGGTCGCCGCATGGCGCCGCACGCTTCACGCCGATCCGGAATTGCTTTACGACGTACACAACACGGCGGCCTTCGTCGCCGACAAGCTGAGATCCTTCGGCTGCGATGAGGTCGTCACCGGCATCGGCCGGACCGGCGTTGTTGGCATCATTCACGGACGCCCCGGCGGCAACGGACCGGCCATCGGCCTGCGCGCCGACATGGACGCATTGCCGATCACCGAAATCACCGGCGTTCCCTGGGCCTCGCGTACACCCGGCAAGATGCATGCCTGCGGCCATGACGGCCACACCGCCATGCTGCTCGGCGCAGCCCGCCACCTTGCCGCCACACGCAACTTCACCGGCTCGGTTGCTGTCATTTTCCAGCCTGCCGAAGAGGGCGGGGCTGGCGGCCGCGAGATGGTCAATGACGGCATGATGGAGCGTTTCGGCATCACCAAGGTGTTCGGCATGCACAATCTGCCGGGCCTGCCGGTGGGTCAGTTCGCCATCCGCAAGGGATCCATCATGGCGGCGACCGACATCTTCGACATCACCATCAAGGGCCGTGGCGGCCACGCCGCGATGCCGCACCAGACCATCGATCCGATAGTCGCCGCCTCCGCCGTCGTCACGGCGCTCCAGTCGATCGCCTCGCGCAACGCCAATCCGCTCGAATCGCTGGTGGTCTCGGTGACCAAGTTCATTGGCGGATCGGCCTACAACATCATTCCCGAAACCGTTGAACTGGCCGGCACCGTGCGCACACTGTCGCCTGAAATGCGCGATCTGGCCGAAACCCGGATCAACGAGATTGTCAGCGGCGTCGCCGCAGCCCACGGCGCGGAAGCCTCGGTCAACTATCTTCGGAATTATCCGGTGACCTTCAACCATGCCGACGAGACCGATTTCGCCGCCGACGTGGCCGAGCAGATCGCGGGTGTTGGCAAGGTCGAACGCAACCAGCCGCCAACCATGGGCGGCGAGGATTTCTCCTTCATGCTCGAAGCCCGCCCCGGCGCCTTCATCTTCATGGGAAATGGCGACACCGCCGGCCTGCACCACCCGGCCTATGACTTCAACGACGACGCGATCCCGGTCGGCGTCTCCTATTGGGTCAATCTCGCCGAAAAGGCGCTCGCCGCCTGAACCTGCCGCTCCGGCGGCGCGGCGGAAACCGCCGCCCGCCGGGTCTCGCAAACCCTGACAAGAACGGCGGGATCGGTTGTTGAAGTCGGGCCGCTGTTTCTGTATGCAGATGATCGCGTGGTCCCGTAGCTCAGGGGATAGAGCACAGGATTCCTAATCCTGGGGTCGAAGGTTCGAATCCTTCCGGGATCACCATTTTTCCATTGTCCGGCCCGGAGACATGGTGACAGTTATCATTGAACGGGTAGCCACCCCGGAAATCGAACCCGCCATGAGTTATAGAAGTCCTTTCTATCGATCATAAAAGTATGATACTGTGAGCTATAGAAAGGATTCCTATAACTCATGCCATGGAACTGGGAACATCAGGATTGGCCTGAATTTGCCTATGACAGCGCGCCGATTGCTCCGCTGGAGACGCTATTTCAGCGTCAATCCGGCATTGTCATCGGAGCACTGAAGCACGTCACACACACACAGAAAGACGAACTGATCGTTGATCTGATCAGCACCGAGGCCGTCAAGACATCAGAGATTGAGGGCGAAATCCTCAATCGCGACTCCGTGCAGGCATCAATCAAGCGCAATTTCGGACTGCACCCCCCCAATCGCAAAGCAACACCCGCTGAGCAAGGCATCGCCGAGATGATGACCTCGCTCTACACGAGCTTTGATGATCTGCTGAGCGACAGCGCGCTGTTTCAATGGCACAAGATGCTGACCAACGGACGGACAGACCTTGCCGATATCGGGCGATACCGCACCCATAATGAGCCGATGCAAATCATATCGGGCGCGGACTACGCCGCCAAAGTCCATTTTGAAGCGCCGCCGTCCGGGCAGGTCAAGGCCGAAATGAACCGGTTTCTTGAATGGTTCAATGCCAGCCACTCATTGCCGCCAATCACACGCGCCGGGATTGCCCATCTTTATTTTGAATCCATTCATCCGTTCGAAGACGGAAACGGACGTATTGGCCGCGCCATTGCCGAAAAGGCTCTCTCCCAAAGCCTGGGACAGCCTACTCTGCTGGCGCTATCACATACCATTCAAGCCAACAGGAAGGCCTATTACCAAAACCTGGAGAGATTCAACAAAGACACCGAGATCACCGGATGGCTGGAGCATTTTGGAGCAACGATCCTCAAGGCACAAAACTACTCGCTAAGCCTGATTGAGTTCCTGATTGCCAAGACCAAACTCTATGATCGCTTGCGCGGGCAATTGAATGAGCGTCAGGATAAGGTTATCGCGAGACTGTTCGGCGAAGGACCGGACGGGTTCAAAGGCGGCTTGAGCGCAGAGAATTACATCGCCATCACCGGCACATCGCGTCCGACTGCGACGCGTGATCTTGCAGAGCTGGTCGAGAAAGGCGCGCTGACCAGAACCGGAGAGCGCCGCTTTACGCGCTACTGGCTGCAGAGTGTGGTCGAACATGGCGAATAGGCATTTGATCGAGCCCTGATCTCAAGCCGGGCGTAGAGGGCGGCCTTAGCGTCAAACAACCATGAATACGATTTCTGAGGTTTGCCTCCCAAAACCGCCCGCATTGGCGTCAGGCCAGCACTGCCTCGCTGCGTCTTGCCCGCGATTTGAACAGGATCAGCGCGATGATGCCGATATTGAGAAAGTTCCAGGCGATTCCGTTGAGGAACGCCGCCCGGTAGGAACCGGTCAGATCGTAGATCCAGCCGGACATCCAGCCGCCCAGCGCCATGCCGATGATGGTCGCCATGATGACGAAGCCGACCCGGGCGCCGGCTTCACTGGCGGGCATGTATTCGCGCACGATCAGCGCGTAGCTGGGAACAATCCCGCCCTGCGACAGGCCGAAGATCAGGCTGACAATGTAGAGCGGCGCCATGGCGTCAAATGGCAGATACAGAAACAAGGCCGTGCATTGCAGGACGGAGCCGATGAGCAGGGTCTTGACCCCGCCCAGCCTGTCGGCGATCAATCCGGAAACCAGCCGCGAGACGACGCCGCCCATCAGCATCAACGACAGCATCTCGGCGCCGACAGCCGGGCCGTAGCCAAGGTCGGTGCAATAGGAGACGATGTGCACCTGCGGCATCGACATCGCCACGCAGCAGCCGACCCCGGCCAGTCCCAGCATCCATTGCAACGCGGTTGGCGAAAAACTGACCGCCCTTGCATTGCTAAGCGACATCCTGTTGGCGTGCGCGGTGGCGTCGGCCGGAACCCGGCGCCTGAGCAGCAGCGTCAGCGGAATGATCAGCACCACCGGCACGACAGCCAGCACCGCATAGGCGGCGCGCCAGCCATGCTCGCTCAGGATCCCGCTCAACAGCAAGGGCCATATCGCCCCCGACAGATAATTGCCGCTTGCCGTGATCGCCACGGCAATTCCCCGCCGGCGATAGAACCAGTGCGAGATATCGGCAATCAGCGGCCCGAAACCCGCCGCCGTGCCAAAGCCGACGATGAACTGCATCGACGACAGCATCAGCACCGAGCCGCTCACCGCCGCGAGGCCAAAGCCCGTGGCCATGGTGATCGCCGACAAGGATAGCGCGACCGTGACGCCGTAGCGGTCGACAACCCGGCCGATGACCAGATTGCCCAGCGCAAAACCGATCATGGTCAAGGTATAGGGCATGGATGCATCAGCCCGGGCGATAGCAAATTCGCTCTGCACCGCCGGCATGATGACGATGATCGCCCACATCCCGACATTGCCGAGAACGGCGATCGCCAGCGTCACAGCCAGCCGCGTCCACGAATACCGGCTGTCAAGAATTTCAGACTCAACCATTGCCCCAACTTATTGAGCGCGCCGGGAGAAGTATAGAGCCTTACAAGGCCGTCCGGCGGCTTGGCATTGCCATCCACCGCTAAAGGTTGATGCCGATTGTTCTTGAAATGCCGATCCGTACGCGTCAAAAACCTCTCCGAGACAAACACAGGCAAGGGGGACACATCAATGGCCGGACCGGCAGAAAACACAGCAAATGCGCTGCCGCTGTTTTACAAGGCTCCCGAGGCGGTCAGTTCCGAACGCCACGGCAAGAACGGGCTCGCCCAGACCGGGGATTTTGGCTTTGCCGCGAAAGCTATCGTCATTCCCCTGATGGCCGCGGAAATGCCGGCGGCGATGCGGTCCTATCCGATCGTGTTTTCCGGACCGGACTTCATGCCGATGGTGATTACCGGCATCAAGGATGGCGAAAACCTGTTTATCGACGCCAAGGGAAAATGGGCCGAGCCCCATTATGTGCCTGCCTATGTCAGGCGCTATCCCTTCATTCTTGCCGGTGCCGAAACCGACGAACGGCTCACTCTGTGCATTGAAAAGGATCCCGCCCGGCTGGTCAGCCTTGGCGGCAAGACCAGCAAGGACGTCAAGCCGCTGTTTGAAGACGGCGCTCAAGGCGAGGTGATCGCCAGCGCCCTGTCATTCTGCGAGCAGTATCAGGGCATGTTTGTCAAAACCCGGCAAATCATGAAGGTCATCGCCGCCAGCGGACTTCTGGCCGAGCGCACCAGCAAGATCACGCTTAGTGATGGCCAGAACTTCAATATCACCGGGTTTCACCTGGTCGACGAAGCCAGGCTCCTGGCCATGAGCGACGAGGACTTCCTCAAGCTGCGCAAGGCCGACGCCCTGGCAACGATCTATTGCCACCTCGCCTCGATAAACAGCTGGACATCGCTTCTGCATCAGGCAGGCCTGCGCAAATCCTGATCCACCGGTCCGCGGCGCGATTGGTGACTTTCACAGCGCCGCGGCCCTGACCACCCAGCATAGAAAATTGCGGTTTGCTTCCGGCTTCTGTAATGCTTCCGGACATCATCCGGAAGCGGGAGAGTAACGGACATGAAGATTGCACTGCTTGGCGTCGGACTGATGGGGCTGCCGATGGCGCGGCGGCTGCTTGGCGCCGGGTTCGACCTCACGGTCTGGAACAGGGATCCATCCAAGACCGCCCCCTTGGCGGCCGAGGGCGCTCGGGTGGCCACCAGCGTTGTGGACGCTGTCGCCGGGGCAAGCCATGTGATTACCATGTTGACCGATGGCGCGACCGTGGAGCACGTCGTTTTTTCCACCGGCGCGGCCGAGGCCATGAGCCCGGGCGCGATCCATATCGACATGAGTTCGATCCGTCCGTCCGAGGCCCGCGCCCACGCCGACCGTCTCGCCGAATTTGGCGTTCGCCATCTCGACGCGCCGGTCAGCGGCGGCACCAAGGGCGCCGAGTCCGGGACGCTGGCGATCATGGCCGGTGGCGACCAGCAGGTGTTCGATGAGGCGCTTGATCTGCTCAAGGCGATGGGCCGTCCGGTTCGGGTCGGCCCCTCCGGCTCGGGCCAGCTCGCCAAGCTCGCCAATCAGGCCATTGTCGGCATCGCCATTGGCGCGGTCGCCGAGGCCACGCTTCTGGTCTCTGCGGGCGGCGGCGATCTCGCGGCATTTCGCACCGCATTGAAGGGCGGGTTTGCCGATTCGACAATCCTCCAACTGCACGGCGAGCGCATGCAGAATAGCGACTTCGAGGCGCGCGGACGCGTCTCGGTGCAGATCAAGGACCTCGACAATGTGTTGTTTGAAGCGCGGCAACTTGGCATCCGGCTCCCCCTGGTGCAAGCCATCCGCGACCGCTTCGTCCGGCTGGAAGCCGATCTCGGCGGCGGCAATCTCGATCATTCGGCGCTTTTCATCGAGCTGCTTGATCTCAATGGCCGTTCAGGGATTTGAACCCGGTTTGACCACCACACCCAGGCCCGCAAAGGCGTCGCCATGAACCCTGCCCCCGCTCCGGACCGGCGCCGCATCTCGATCCTTGGCGCCACCGGCTCCATCGGCCGCAATACGCTCGACGTGATGTCCCATCTCGGCGGAAGGGACGCCTTCGAGGTGCCCGCCATCACCGGCATGGGAAATATCGGCCTGCTGGTCGAGCAGGCGCGGCAAACCGGCGCTGGCTTCGCCGTGACCGCGGATCCGGATCGCTACAATGAGCTGAAATCGGCGCTTGCCGGAACCGGCACCCAGGCCGGCGCCGGCCCCACAGCACTTGTGGAGGCCGGCGAGCGCGACACCGATCTGGTGATGGCCGGCATTGTCGGCATTGCCGGCCTGGCCCCGACGCTTGCCGCCATCGCGCGCGGAGCCGACATCGCGCTTGCCAACAAGGAATGCCTGGTCTCCGCAGGCGATCTGTTTACCGCCGCCATGGCAAAGAGCGGCGGCAAGCTGCTGCCGGTCGACAGCGAGCACAACGCCATCTTCCAGGTGCTTGAGGAAAACCAGCGCCATGCCGTCGAACGCATCATCCTGACCGCATCGGGCGGCCCTTTCCGCGACCATACACTGGACCAGATGGCGGCGGTGACGCCGGAGCGCGCGGCAGCCCATCCGAACTGGTCGATGGGGCTCAAGATCTCGATCGACAGCGCGTCGATGTTCAACAAGGCGCTGGAGATGATCGAGGCGCGTCACCTGTTCGGCATGCGACCGGAGCAGATCGAAGTCATCATTCACCCGCAATCCATCATCCATTCCATGGTCGGCTACAGCGACGGCTCGGTGCTTGCCCAGCTCGGCGTTCCCGACATGCGGCACGCCATCGGCTACGCCATCTGTCATCCCCGCCGCGCCAGCCTACCGGTCGAGCGGCTTGACCTGGCGGCGCTGGCCAGGCTCGATTTCATCGCGCCCGACGAGACCCGCTTTCCGGCATTGGCGCTGGCCCGCACCGCCATGCGGCGCGGCGGACTTCAAGGTGCGGTGCTCAACGGCGCCAAGGAGATCGCGCTCGAGGCCTTCATCGCCGGCCAGACCGGCTTTCTCGACATGGCCGACATCGTCGCCGCCACCATGGACCGGCTTGACGACGGCCGCGCGGCGGCAACCATCGAGGACGTCTACGCGGCGGACCGGGAGGCCCGCGCTGTGGCCTCATCGCTGTTGCGCAAGTCCGCCTGACCCGCCTCCGCCAGCGTGTCAGAGCAATCGACCTTATAAGCGGCCATGAAAAAGGGCGGATCCGAAAATCCGCCCTGCATGCCATGGCGCCGAAGGGTGCTAAGTGATCACCCGGCGGCGGTAACCGCCCGCTTGGCCATCACCTTGACCAGATTGGCGCGATAGGCCGATGAGGCATGGATGTCCGCCATCAGATCGCTGTCGTCGACGCTGACGCCGTCGAGCGCCGTGGCCGAGAAATCCGATGCCAGCGCCTGTTCCATCTCCGCCTGGCGGAACACCCCGTCCGACCCGGCGCCGGTGACCGCCACCCGAACCGAACCGTCGCCCTGCCTTGCGACGAATACGCCGGTCAAAGCATAGCGCGAGGCCGGGTTGGGGAACTTGGCGTAGCCGCATTTGGCCGGCGCCGTGATTTCCACCGCGACGATCAACTCGCCCTCCTCCAGCGCCGTATCGAACATGCCGGTGAAGAAATCGTCGGCGCTGATCGAGCGTGTGTTGGTGACGATCGTGGCGTTGAGCGCCAGCAGCCCGGCGGGATAATCGGCTGCCGGGTCATTGTTGGCGATCGAGCCGCCAATCGTGCCCATGTGCCTGACATGCGGATCGCCGATATGGGCGGCGAGATGGCAGAGCCCCGGACAGGCCGCGGCAATCTCGGCCGAGTTCGCGACTTCCGCGTGCGTTGTCGCGGCACCGATCCGGATGGTCCCGCCGTTCACGGAGATGCCTTTCATTGCCGCGACATGCCTGAGATCGACCAGATCCGAAGGCGCGGCAAGCCGTTGCTTCATGGTCGGAAGCAGGGTCTGCCCCCCCGACAGGAACTTGGCTTCGTCCCCGCCTGAGACCAGTTGAACTGCGTCCTCGACCGAGGAGGCGCGGTGATAATTGGTTGCATACATGATGTCTGCCTCCCTTTCTTAACGTGCCGACCGGAGTGCTGCCCAGACCCGTTCAGCGGTCGCGGGCATTGTCAGGTCATTGTTGCCGATTGCGTCAGTGATGGCGTTGATCAGCGCCGGCGGCGAACCGATGGCGCCGGCCTCGCCGCAGCCCTTGATGCCGAGCGGATTGGACGGGCAGGCGGTTTCCGTGGTCGAGACCTGGAATGACGGCAGGTCATCGGCGCGCGGCATGGTGTAGTCCATGTAGCTCGCCGTCAGCAACTGGCCGGTTTCCGGATCGTAATGCGCGGCTTCCAGCATGGCCTGGCCGATGCCTTGCGCCACGCCGCCATGCACCTGGCCTTCGACGATCATCGGATTGATGATCTTGCCGAAATCGTCGGAGGCGACGAACTGGATGATCTCGGTCTTGCCGGTTTCCGGATCAACCTCGACCTCGCAGATGTAACAGCCGGCCGGGAAGGTGAAGTTGGCCGGGTCGAAGAACGCGCCCTCCTTCAGTCCCGGCTCCATGCCTGCCGGCAGATTGTGGGCGGTGTAGGCGGCCAGCGCCATCTGGAACCACGGCACGCTTTTATCGGTGCCGGCCACCTTGAGTTCGCCGTTCTCGATGACAATGTCGCTTTCATCGGCTTCCATCAGGTGCGCGGCGATCTTCCTGGCCTTGGCCTCGACCTTGTCGAGCGCCTTGACCACCGCCGACATGCCGACGGCGCCCGAGCGGGAGCCGTAGGTGCCCATGCCCATCTGCACCTTGTCGGTGTCGCCATGGACGATGGAGACCGTGTCGATGCCGACGCCGAAACGCTCGGCGACAAGCTGGGCGAAGGTTGTCTCATGGCCCTGGCCATGGCTGTGCGATCCGGTCAGCACCTCGATGGTGCCCACCGCATTGACCCGTACCTCAGCCGATTCCCACAGTCCGACACCGGCGCCGAGCGATCCCACCGCAGCTGACGGCGCAATGCCGCAGGCTTCGATATAGCAGCTCATGCCGATGCCTCTGCGCTTGCCGCGGCTCTGGGCCTCCGCCTTGCGCGCCGCAAAGCCGGCATAGTCGGAAACCGCCATCGCCGCGTTCAGCGACGCCTCGTAGTCGCCCGCGTCATAACACATGATCACCGGCGTCTGGTGCGGGAACTCGCGGATGAAGTTGGTCTTGCGCAATTCCGCCGGCGAGACGCCCAGTTCGCGCGCCGCGGTCTCCATCACGCGCTCGAGCAGGTAGGTCGCTTCCGGCCGCCCGGCGCCGCGATAGGCATCCACCGGCACGGTATTGGTGTAGACCGTGCGCACATTGGCGTGGATCGCCGGGATCGCATACTGGCCCGAAAGCAGCGTCGCATAGAGATAGGTCGGAACCGCGCTCGAGAACAGCGACATGTAAGCGCCGAGATTGGCGATCGTGTCGACCTTCAGGCCGATGATCCTGTTGCTGGCGTCAAACGCCATCTTCACGGTCGAGACATGGTCGCGGCCATGGGCGTCGGTGAGGAAGGCCTCGGTCCGGTCGCAATTCCATTTGACCGGAACGCCGGTCTTTTTCGACGCCCACAGGCAGACGATTTCTTCGGGATAGATGTAGATCTTGGAGCCGAAGCCGCCGCCGACATCCGGCGCGATGACCCGCAATTTGTTCTCGGGCGCCACATTGTAGAACGCGCTCATGACGAGCCGCGCCACATGCGGGTTCTGCGAGGTGGTCCAGAGTGTGTAATGATCCTCCCCCTCGTCATAAACGCCGAGGGCTGCGCGCGGCTCCATCGGATTGGGAACCAGCCGGTTGTTGATGATCTTCATCTCGGTGACATGGGCGGCCGATGCGATCGCCGCATCTGTGGCGGCTCCATCGCCGATCTCCCAGTCATAGATCAGGTTGCCCGGCGCGTTGTCATGGATCTGCGGCGCGCCATCCTTCAACGCATCGATGGATCCGGTGACCGCCGGCAGCACGTCATAGTCGACCTCGACCGCCTCGGCGGCGTCGCGCGCCTGGGCCTTGGTGTCGGCGACGACGATCGCCACCGCATCGCCGACATAGCGCACCTTGGTCTGGGCCAGCGGACGCCAGTCCCCCATGTTCATCGGCGAGCCGTCCTTGGAATGGATCATCCAGCCACAGATCAGCGAGCCGATGGCGTCAGCGGCAAGTTCGTCGCCGGCGAGAACCGCGATGACGCCCGGCATCTTTTCCGCTGCCGCGCTGTCGATCCCCCTGATCCGCGCATGCGCATGCGGCGAGCGGACGAAATGCGCGTGCTTCATGCCCGGCGCCACCATGTCGTCGGTGTAGCGACCCTTGCCGGTGATGAACCGCTTGTCTTCCTTGCGCGCCACCCGGGCGCCGATGCCTTCCATTCCCATGTCTCAAACTCCTCCGGTTGAGTGCTGGAGAAAAGCCGCTGCGGAATGTTTTTCAGCAGGATTGCCGGAGTGAAAATCGAAGTCTTGCCAAGCCCGGATTGCCTATCCCGCCTGGATCCCTCGGATCGCCGTCACCGTGCCCGCTTGTCCGCCGCCTTTCGCCATTGCCTGTTCAGGCCTGCCTATTGAGCGGCGACCCTCGTCCCGTCGCCCATTGTGGACGCGGCATCGAGAATGGCCTTGACGATATTATGGTAACCGGTGCACCGGCAGATATTGCCTTCCAGCTCCGCGCGGACGGTCTTCTCATCCAGCTTGCCGCCGTGACGGTTGATCATGTCGACCGCCGACATGATCATGCCCGGCGTGCAAAATCCGCACTGCAGGCCATGATTTGCGCGAAACGCCGCTTGTACCGGATGCAGTTCCCCGCCTGACGCCAGCCCCTCGATTGTAAGGACCTCCGAGCCATCAGCCTGGGCTGCAAGCATGGTGCAGGATTTGACCGCCTTGCCGTCCACATGCACGACGCAGGCGCCACACTGGGACGTGTCGCACCCGACATGGGTTCCGGTCAGTCCGAGATTTTCGCGAATGAACTGAACCAGAAGCGTCCGGTCCTCGCATTGGCCGGAAACGGTTCGCCCGTTCACGGTCATTGATACACTCACCATCGATTCCCTCCCTAAGGTGTAATTTTCTCTCTCCACCTCGAAGCATCATTTTCCTTTTTTGCAAAAGGATCAACAGTGAAACGAGGAATAATGCGCCTGAGTTGCATTGCCCCGGGACAAGCAGGCCGGGGTCGTTTGACGGCCATGCCCAATCCGGAAAGAAAACAGTTGTCGAATAGGGATTTTCGAATTATTAAATGACCGGACGGTCGGTTAATTTGATCGTGAGCGCCTTGAGAAGCGTTTGGGGGGACAGTCCGGGAGACGTCAGCCGCCATTCCGGCATCGCTTTGCCGCAAGTGGCACGGAACTGGCGAGAGCACCTGGGCAATGCTATGCAACAAACCCTAGGCAGTTACAAAAAATACCCCTAGTTTCCGGGGAACCCGCGGCTTTGAACCCGCAAAATCGATCTGGGAGGATACAATGAAGAAACGCAATTTCCTGAAATCCGCAGCAGCGGCCGCACTCGCGCTGTCCGCATTCGGCGCATCGTCAACCGGCGTGTCCGCGCAGGAAGTCACCTTGCGCATGCACCAGTTCCTGCCCGCTCAGGCCAATGTGCCGGCTGGCGTTCTCATTCCATGGGCTGAAAAGATCGGCACGGAGTCCGGCGGCCGCATCAAGGTCGAGGTCTTTTCGTCGATGTCGCTGGGCGGCACGCCGCCGCAATTGATGGACCAGGCCCGCGATGGCGTGGTCGACATCGTCTGGACTCTTCCGGGCTACACGCCTGGCCGGTTCCCCCGCGTTGAAGTGTTCGAGCTTCCCTTCATGATGACCAATGCGGAAGCCACCTCGAAGGCCTATTGGGAGCTGTTCAAATCCGACATGGAAGCCCAGGAATTCCAGGGCATCAAGATTCTGGCCACCTGGGTGCATGGTCCCGGCGTCATCCATTCCAAGGGCGATGGCGTCCGCAAGCTCGAAGACATGCAGGGCAAGAAAGTGCGCGGCCCGACCCGGGTCATCAACGGCCTTCTCGCCGAGCTCGGCGCCGAACCGGTCGGCATGCCGGTCCCGGCAATCCCGGAAGCCCTTTCCAAGGGCGTGATTGACGCCACGGTTATCCCCTGGGAAGTCACGCCGGCGCTCAAGATCGCCGAACTCGTTGACACCCACACCGAGTTTTCCGGCGACCACGCGCTCTACACCGCCGCCTTCGTGCTGGCCATGAACCAGGCCAAATACGACAGCCTTCCCGACGATCTCAAGAAGGTGATCGATGACAACACCGGCGCGGAATTCTCGGCTTTTGCCGGCCTGACACAGGCCTCGTATGATGCACCGGGCCGCACAATCGCCGAAGCCACGGACAATGAAATCATCGTCCTCGACGAAGCCGAAGTGGCGCGCTGGAGTGCGGTCGCCGAAAAAGTACGCGACAACTGGTTCACTGAGATGAAGGACAAGGGCATCGACGGCGAGGCCCTTTACGCCAAGGCGAAAGACCTGATCGCCAAGAACACGAAGTAAGTCGACTGGCGTCAAGCCGCCGGCGGGGCCTGCCTGAAAAGGCGACCCCGCCGGACCCATTTTGTGAGTTTCGACGATGACCATACTTGTTGCCGGCGCCGGCATAGCCGGACTAAGCTTTGCGCTGACCTGTCACCAGATCGGTGCACCAGTCAAACTGTTCGAACAGGTCGATGAAATCCGCCCGCTGGGCGTTGGCATCAATCTCCAGCCCCACGCGATCCGGGAACTGATGGAGCTTGGCCTTGAGGATCAACTCGACGACCTCGGCATCCGCACCCGCGAGGTCGCCTATTTCTCCAAGCATGGCCGCCAGATCTGGTCCGAACCGCGCGGCCTGGAGGCGGGCTACGACTGGCCGCAGCTTTCGGTGCATCGCGGCAAACTGCAACTCATGTTGATGCGGGCCGTGCGCGACCGACTCGGTCCGGACGCTGTACAGACTGGCTGGAAGGCCACTGGATTTAGCCAGGACGGCGAGGGCGTGACCCTGTCGCTGGTCAACCGCAAGGGCGAAACGAGAACCGAGCGCGGCAGCATTCTGATAGCCGCCGACGGCATTCACTCCGCCATCCGCGCCCAGATGAATCCGGACGAAGGCCCACCGGTCTGGGGCGGCGCCGTGTTGTGGCGCGCCACCAGCCGCGCCAAGCCGTTCCTCACCGGCGCCTCGATGGCCATGGCCGGCCATGAATGGCAAAAATTCGTGACCTATCCGATTTCCGCGACCGATCCCGAAACCGGTCTCGCCGACATCAACTGGGTGGCCGAAATCAAGAAGCAGCCCGACGCCTCCTGGAATCGCGAGGACTGGAACCGGCCGGGCAAGATCGCGGATTTTCTGCCCGCCTTTGAAACCTGGAAATTCGACTGGCTCGATGTTCCTGCGTTGATCAGGAGCGCCAGCGAGATTTACGAATACCCCATGGTCGACCGCGACCCGCTGGACGCCTGGGGTGACCGCCGGGTCACGTTGATGGGCGACGCGGCCCATCCGATGTACCCTATCGGATCAAACGGCGCGTCCCAGGCAATCCTCGACGCGCGCGTGTTGGGGAAATATTTGGTCGAGCATAAGCTATCGGAAACCGCGCTGGCTGCCTATGAAGACGAGCGTCGGCCGGCAACCAGCCGGATTGTCATCGCCAATCGCGGAAACGGACCGGACCAGATCATGCAGGTGGTCGAAGACAAATGTCAGGGCATGTTTGATGATGTCACCGAAGTGATGACCACGACGGAACTTCAGGACTACGCCGCCCGCTACAAGGCGCTGGCCGGCTTCGATCTTGCGACGCTCAACACGCGACCGCCGCTGATTTCCCCTAGCAGCCGCTTTCGCCAGGATGGTCCGGGTGCCCACGATGTTTGAGCGGATCGACCGTTTCATGCGGGCCCTGGCGGCCTTCCTCGCCATTCTGGGCGGCCTGGCGCTGATCGCGGTCATCATCGCCACGGTGATATCGGTGTCCGGGCGGGCCCTGCTGGCCTTCGGGCTGTCCCCTATCCGGGGAGATTTCGAACTTGTCGAACTGGGTACGGGCTTCGCGGTCTTCGCCTTCCTGCCCTGGGTCCAGATCAACCGCCAGCATGCGGCGGTGGAAATCCTGACCATGCATATGGGCGGCCCGGTCAACCGGGTGATCGACATCATCGCCGATGTTTTGATGCTGGCGATGGCCCTGCTGCTGGCGTGGAAGCACTGGGACGGCACACTCGACAAGCTGGCCTATGGCGAAACCACATTCATCATTCAGTACCCGATCTGGTGGGCTTATGCCTCGGGGCTGCTTGGCGCGTTCGGCTTTGTTTTGATCAGCAGCTGGTGCGTGATCCTGAGCGCCCGGGCGCTTCTGACCGGGCAGGACCAGGCTCACGGGGAGATCGTCCATTGAGCAACATCGAAATCGCGCTCCTCTCCTTTCCGGTGCTGTTGCTCCTGATCTTTCTGCGCATCCCGATCGGGCTCGCCATGCTTCTCACCGGCATTGGCGGCAGCTATTTCATCAATGGCTCGTTCCTGATGATTTTCGCGCAGCTCAAGAACCTGACCTGGGGCACCTTCTCCAGCTACTCGCTGTCGATCATCCCGCTTTTCCTGCTGATGGGCCAGTTCGCCACCCTTGGCGGCATGTCGCAGGCCCTGTTCAAGGCGGCGGAAACCTGGATGGGCCACAAGAAGGGTGGCGTCGCCATGGCGGCGGTCGGCGCCTGCGCCGGGTTTGGCGCCATCTGCGGCTCGTCCCTGGCGACAGCCGCCACCATGGGACAGGTCGCCCTGCCCGAACTCCGCCGCTACGGCTATTCGGGCGAACTGGCGACCGGCGCGCTCGCCGCCGGCGGCACGCTGGGCATCCTCATCCCGCCCTCGGTGATCCTCGTCATCTACGCCATCCTGACCGAGCAGAACATCGCCAAGCTGTTTGTCGCGGCCTTCATCCCGGGCATTCTTGCGGCAATCGGCTACATGATCGCCATTGCCATCTATGTCCGGCTCAAGCCCGAGTCAGCCGGCCACCGCGATCGCGCGCCCTATTCGGAGCGGTTCAGGAGCCTTCTCGGGGTATGGCCGGTGCTGATCGTCTTCATCGCCGTGGTCGGCGGCATCTATGGCGGCATTTTCACCCCCACCGAGGCAGCCGCTGTCGGGGCTTTCTCCACGGCCGTGATCGCGCTTGCCAATGGCGGGCTGAACCGGTCTACACTGAAGGTCTCGATCCTGGCCACCGCCAGCGCCACCGGGATGATCTTTCTCATCGTTTTCGGAGCGGGCGTTTACAACGCCTTTCTGGCGCTCAGCCAATTGCCGCAAACCGCCGCCGCCTACGTCGGCAGCCAGGGCTTCAATCCGTGGCTGGTGATGGTCGTGGTGCTGGTGCTCTATCTCATCTTCGGTTGTGTCATGGACTCGCTGTCGATGATCCTTCTGACCGTGCCGATCTTCTTCCCGATCATGTCGGCGCTGGATTTCGGCCTGACGCCGGAAGAGTTCGCGCTCTGGTTCGGCATCATCGTGCTGATCGTGGTCGAGGTCGGGCTGATAACGCCACCGGTGGGCATGAACCTGTTCGTGATCAACTCCATGGCCAAGGACACGCCGCTCTCGGCCACCTATCGCGGCGTGTTTCCCTTCGTGCTGACAGACATCGTCCGCGTCGCCATCCTGACCATGTTCCCGGCGATCACGCTGTTCGCGGTGAGGCTGCTCTACTGAAGCTGCCCACTGCCGGACGCGGACCGGCTCAGGCGCCGATGGCGCGGATCGATTCGGCCAGATCCGGATCCACCGGGATGCCGTTTTCAAGGTAATCGCTGCGGATCTGCTGCCGCCTGCGGCCTGGAAGCCGCGCTCCCTCGGTGCCTGCCACCATCTCTGCCATCAGCGCCATGCGCCCGGCGCCGCCGGGTCCGAACGCATCCGGATCGATGGCGATGATCGCCTGCCCGGTTCCGGGCGGCTCGCCCTTGTCGTCGAAAAACGAGGTGGCCTGCCAGGCATAATTGGCCCCGGTCAGGCCGGCGCAGAGAAGCTCCACCATCAAGGCCAGCGCCGTGCCCTTGGCGTCGCCCATCGGGATCATGGTGCCGGCCATCGCCGCATTGGCGTCGGTGGTAGGCTGGCCATCCGGATCGAGCGCCCAACCCTCGGGAATGGGGTCTCCCTTCTGCGCCGCCGCCATGATCTTGCCGCGCGCCACCTTCGACAGTGAAATGTCGATCACCACCGGCGCGCCCTCGGAAAGCGGCGCGGCAAAGGCGATCGGGTCAGTTCCGAACAACGGCCGCCGTCCGCCCCAGGGCGCCATGGCCGCCGGCGCATTGGCCACCATCAGCGCGGCGACTCCCCGCTCGGCCAGCGCCTCGACAACAACGCCTGCAACGCCGCAATGATGCGAGCGGCGAATGCCGGCAATCGCAATCCCCTGGGATCTTGCCGCATCGGGCAGCCAGTCAAGCGCCAGATCCATGGCCGGATAGGCAAAGCCGTGGCAGGCGTCAATCGCCAGGGCGCCTGGCCGCAGCGCCTGGCTTGAGGGAATGGCGAAGCCATCCACCTTTCCGGCGCGCGCCTGTGCGGAGTAAGCCGCCACCCGCCGCAATCCGTGACCATTCTGCCCGGCCAGTTCGGCCGCCAGCAACGCCCGCGCCACCGAAGCCGCATTGTCCCGGGAGGTCCGGCTGCGCGTCAGCGCGCCGGTGACAAGCTCGGTGACAGCCTCGGGCGACAGTCTCACCATGTCGCTCATGCCTTGCCGCCCAGCGCTTCGAGCACCTTGCCGGCGATCAGATGGCTGACCCTTTCATTGGATTCAGCTGTGACGCCGGCGATGTGCGGCGTCAGTACCAGATTGTTGAGATCGCGGAATTTCTCTCCGGCTTCGGCCGTCAGCGGTTCGGTCTCGAACACATCGAGCGCCGCGCCCCCGAGCCTGCCGCCGCGCAAAGCCTCCGCCAGCGCCGCCTCGTCGACAATGCCGCCGCGCGCGGCATTGATCAGGATCGCCTCCGGTTTCATCGACGCCAGCGCCTGCGCATTGATCATGCCCCGTGTCGCCTCGGTCAGCGGCGTATGCAGCGACACCACATCGCTGAGTTCAAGCACCGCATCGAGCGAAACATTGCGGGCAATCTGCCAGCCCGGATGATCGGCCATCAGATAGGGATCATAGGCAACAATCTGCATGCCCATCATATGCGCCCGCCACGCCACCTCGCGCGCAATCGCGCCGTAGCCGATGAGACCGATGGTCCTGCCGGCCAGTTCCCGCCCCATCATCGATTGCCGCGGCCAGCCGCCCGCCGCCACCTCCGATGACCGCATGAAGGCGCCGCGCAACAGCATCAAGGCCGCGGTCATCACATATTCGGCCACCGGCAAATCATTGGCCCCGGTCGCCGGGATCACCTTGATAGACCGCGCCTTGCAGGCAGCGACATCGATATTGTCGAGCCCGACTCCCAGCCTGCCGACAACACGCAGCCTTGGCCCCATGCTCAGCAGCGTTTCGCTCACCTGCGTGCGGTTGCGCACGACCAGCGCCCGCGCCGAGGTCAGGTGCCCGTGCAGCGCCACTGGATCATCAACAAGATTTGGGTCGTAGAGCGTTTCGTGGGACTTCGCGAGGCGGGCGACCGCCGCCTCGTCCATGAATTCTGTGATGATGATATCGGCCATGACGCCCCTGCTCCGCTCCCGGCACTCAAGCCGATCTGTAGAGCTTTGTCATCGAGAATTCGCGGTGTCCGAGCGCTTCGGCGGCCGTGGCGCGGCCGTTGGAGGTGCGCAGGATCATCTCGATCAGCGCATCGCCCGCCTCGTCGATGGTCATCTCGCGCCTGAGGATGCCCGAGACGTCGAGATCGACATGCTCGCCCATCGTCCGCACCGTGCGCGGATTGGCGGTGATCTTGATCACCGGCACGATCGGATTGCCGATCACATTGCCCTGGCCGGTGGGGAAGGTGTGCGCCACATAGCCGCCCGCCGCCATCAGCGTCACGCATTCCGCCGCGGCGGACGACGAATCCATGAAGTACAGTCCCTTGCCCGATTTGGGCTCTTCGGCTGGTTCGAGAACATCGATATACTTCGAGGTCCGGCCGATCTTTTCGAGATTGCCCATGGCCTTCTCCTCGATCGTGGTCAGGCCACCCTCGATATTGCCCTTGGTCGGCTGGCTGTCGGAGAGGTCGTCGGTCTGGTGAGCGAAGATCACGTCGTCCTGATAGGCTTTCCACATGGCGTACCAGCGGTCGCCGACGTCTTGGTTGATGGCGCGGGTCCGGCAGATGTGCTCGGCGCCGGTGATCTCCGAAGTCTCGCCGAAGCAGCCGTAAATCCCCTCGGGCAACAGCTTGTCATACATGTTGCCCACCGTCGGGCAGGAGCCGAGCCCGGTGGTGGTGTCGCTCTCGCCGCATTTGGTCGATATCCACAGTTCCGAAATCGAGCATTCCTCGCGCTGCAGCTCGGAAGCAAAATGCACATAGTCCTTGGCCGTGCGCGAGGCGTCCATAATGGTCTTCAGATCGCCGTTCTGCTCGATCGAGAAGCCGGAGACCGGCTTGCCGGTCAAGGCGATGCCATCAACGATCTTCCTGGTCCAGCCCGGCTCGATGCCGATCACCACCACGGCCGCCACATTGGGGTTGGATCCGGTGCCGATCATGGTACGGAAATGCAGGTCCAGATCCTCGCCGAACTGCAGCCTTCCATAGGCGTGCGGCAGCGCCAGCGTCCCCTTGATGTTGTTGGCCACGGCCTCGCAGGCCGCATTGGAGATGTCATCGACCGGCAGGATGATCACGAGATTGCGCACGCCGACCCGGCCGTTCTCACGCCGGTAGCCATGAAAAACCATGTTTGAATAGTTCGATGCCATGGTCGGGGCTCCTACCAGCGCTTGGTTTTGAGATTGTGGATGTGGACATGCGCGCCCTTTTCCACATCAGCGGTAAACTTGCCGATGTCCTCGCCGTATTTGATCGCCGTGTCGCCCGACTTGATGTCCTTGAGCGCGATCTTGTGGCCGATTGGAACATCCGATTTCGACTTGAGCTCGAAACTCGAATTGTCGTGGGTAACGACGCACAGCATGCTGGTGCCGGCTACAAGCCCTTCGACGACCACCACGCCGACATTGTCGGCGTGGTCATGGACCAGGAGATGGGGGGTGCTCAATTTTGTCCTCCAATAGGGATAGAGTGCAAATTCTCGTTGTCCGCTGGCTGGGTCTTATATAAGATATAAGATATGGCCAATACAGAATGTCAACCGGGGCCTGCCATGGAAAAGAAGAATTCAGTGCTTGAAGTGAGCCAAACCAGTGCGGCGGAGCCGATCGGCTTCAAGCCGCTCTACGCCCAGGTGCGAGACCAGCTGATGCGCCGCCTGGTCGACGGCGTCTGGGCGCCCGGCATGCTTCTGCCCAGCGAAATTGAACTGGCGCGGCAGCTCAAGGTTAGCCAGGGCACCGTGCGCAAGGCGCTTGATTCGATGACCGCCGACAATTTGCTGCTGCGCCGCCAGGGCCGCGGCACCTATGTCGCCGAACCCGAGGAAAGCCGCATCCTGTTCCAGTTCTTCCGGCTGGCCCCCGACGTGGGAACGCCGAGCTTTCCGGATTCGCGCGTGCTCAGCACCGGCCGCGCCAGACCGACCCGGACCGAAACCCTGTCATTGAACCTGAAACCCACTGACGAAGTTTTCCGCATCGAGCGCATCCGTTCGCTCTCCGGCCTCCCGATCCTGATCGAAACCATCACCTTGCCGGTCAACCGCTTTCCCGATTTCGATCATCTGACCATCATCCCCAACAATGTCTACCGGCTCTATTCCGAACGCTGGGGCATCACCATCGGCAGCGCCGAGGAGCGGCTCAAGGCCATATCGGCAAGTTCCCGCGACGCGGTCAAATTGGGCTGCCATGCCGGCGAACCGCTGCTGTTGATCAGCCGGGTGGCGCGCGATTTGGAAGACCGCCCGGTCGAGCTGAGATGGTCGCGCTGCATTTCCCGCGAGATCCACTACGCGGTCAATCTGCGCTGAGCTTCACAGGGCAACCGCCTCGCCGGCCTTGGCGAAGGCCACATCGAAGGTCGGACGTCCGAGCGCCAGCACCCCGATCGTCAGAGATTCACCTGACATGGCCATGCCCCCTTACATCGCCGGGCAAAACCACTAGATTGCTGATATGAACCTGATCCTGAGACGCTGGCCTGTGGCCGTTATCCTTGCAATGGCCATGGTCGCCCTTGCGCCGCCTGCCAAAAGCTTCGCCACGGAGGCAGCCTGGGCGCGGCTGGCGCAGGGTGGATACACGATCCTGCTCGGATATTCGCGCACGCCCGGCGATGGCGAACCGCTCAGGCCCGATCTTGGCGATTGTGACAAACGCGAGGCCCTGACCGACCGGGGCATTCAGGCGGCGCGCCGTCTCGGCATGCGCTTTGCCGCCCGCGCGGTGTCGATCAACGCGATCTATTCCGGCGAATTCTGCCGTGCGGTCGAGACAGCCGAACTCGCCTTCGGACGCAGGGACGTCGAGACCAAAGCCTACCTCAATTCGATTGTCGGCGGCGCTGATCCCGATGAGATCCCCGCCGAGCTGATCACCGCGGTCGAGGAATTCTACGGCGCCGGCAATCAGCTGATGATCACCCACCCGGCGCTGATCAAGGCCATCTCCGGAACCACCCCGCGCATCGGCGAGGCCGTCATCATCGCGCCGGGCACCAATCCCGGCGACAAGCCGCGTGTCGTCAACCGGCTGTTGCTGGATTAGAACCCGCATCAGCCGAAATCGCTGTAGCTGTAGCGGAAACTCTGATCGACCGCCGTCATCTTGAACAAACCGCCAGCATCGGCCATGCGGCGCATGCCCCACAATTTGCCCGCGCTCAGCTGCATGTCTGTGCCTCTTTGAGGAATTCCTCGGCCTCGGTCCGCGTCGGATATCCGGCGCGGCCATTGCTGCGGGTGCATTTGATCGCCGCCACCGCATTGGCAAAGCGGATCGCGTCAACGGCAGACGCGCCTTCGCCCAGGCGGAGCGCAAAGGCGCCATGCCAGACATCGCCCGCGCCCAGCGTGTCGACCGGATCGATCTTGAAAGCCGGGACAAAACCAGACGCCTCGCGATGCCGCCAGGACACGCCCTTCGCCCCATCCGTCACACAGGCAAAGGCGCCGGTCTCCGCGGCGACATCCGCAAGCGCTCGGGCAAGATCCTCATGGCCCGACCAATCGCGCAGACCCTGCGCTGAAAAAGCGATGTGGCTTGCCAAATGCAGCGCCGCTTCCGCCTCGCGGATCGGCGCTTCCGCGTCAAGCACGCCGGGCAGGCCCCGCTCGCGCGCCACCCGCATCAAGGCTTCCGCCCCATCCGGCCAGCGCGTGTCAGCGAGGCCCGCGTCAAAATCACCGGGCAACGCGGCTTGGAGCCAGGCAGACTCCATCGGCAGGTCGGGATCACGGTAGTTGACGATCTGGCGTTCGCCGGTCTGATCGATGAACACCGACGAGAACGAGGATCGCCTGCCTTCGAACCGCCGGGTCAGGCTGCAATCGACGCCATCGGCTTGCAGACCGGCGGCAATCATCTCAGCCACCTGATCCGAGCCGAGCCTGCTCGCCAGCATTGCCTGTCCGCCAAGCCGGGCAATCGCCGCCGCAGCATTGGCGGCGCCGCCGCCGCCGGTGATCTCGGCGCCAAGCGCCCGGTATTTTTCTGGCCGCCGCGGCATCTCGTCCAGGAGGAAGACGAAGTCCAGCACGGCAACCCCGGCGGTCACGATCCTTGTCATGGCAAGCGTTCACCCCAAGGGTTTCATCAGTGGAACTCCGCCCGAGGCGAACCGGGCGGCTTGGTTTTGCAGCAGTCCTCCGGGAACCTACTGAATGTCCTTCATGGCGCCGCCATCGATGATTTCGGACGCTTTTGCGGCTTCCGCGACCAGCAGGTCGTAGAAGGTCACGCCGCCACTGACGTTTGTCTTGAACCATTCGAACACCGGCGCGGCGGCTTGCTTGAACTGGGCTTTTTCCTCGATGCTCGGCACGTAGACCGAACCGCCGATCGCCGCGAAATCCTGATAGGCCTGGATCGATTTGCGCTTGGGCGAGGCGAAGGTCGCCTGCTGGAGTGCGGCAAAGCCGTCAACAATCACCCGGCGCGTGGCTTCATCCATGGCCATGAAGCGGTCATTGTTCATGTACCACAAGGCGCCCATGTAGGAATGGCCATCCAGCGTGATGTATTTCAGGCCGGCATCGGGAAACTTCATGCCCATGATGTCGGTGATGCCGTTCTGGGTGCCTTCGACCACGCCGGTCTGGAACGAGGTGAACAGTTCCGGCCACGGGATCGGGGTTGGCGAGGCGCCCATCGAGCGCACCAGCTCCTGCGGCAGGTCGGCGACCACGGTGCGGATCTTCAATCCCTCCAGATCGGCAGGCGCTTTGACTTCCCGCTTGGTGTTGGCGAAATTGCGCCAGCCGCCGGTGTTGCCGATGGTCATCAGGCGGATCTTGTCGCCGGAATCAGCCAGCATCTGTTCGCGCATGGCGCGGACGAAAGTGCCCTCGGTCAGCACCGCCTCGGCGATGCGGTCGTCACGCAGCAGATAGGGCAGATCCAGCACCTGCACATAGGGGAAGATCCCCGAGGCGCCGCCCGAAGTGGAGATATAGATGTCGATCGACCCATCGGCGATGCCCTGCAGGCACTCCGCGCCGGTCGAGCACAGCTGGGTTCCGATGAACAGCTCCACCGCGACCGCGCCGTTGGACGCCTTCTCGACATAATCCTTGAACACCACGAGGCCGTCATAATCCTCGTCATTCTCGTTGGAATTGGCGGTCGCCCTGAGCGTGATGTCGGCAGCCTGGGCCGCCGCGATCATGCCGCCCGCCAGAACCGACAGGCCGAGCGTGGCTGCGGTCAGTGTTCGCAGTGCCCGTTTCATCAACATCGAAATCCTCCCTTTGGTTTCTGTCGTTCCTCATGTCTTATATAAGACATGAGATTGATGAGCGTCCGGTGCTTGTCAAGCTCCGTCCCGCGCCATCCGGAAATCGTCGGCCGAAACCGGCGCTCATTTGGCGAACCCGAACAACTGCGGCATGAACAGCGAGATCTGCGGAATATAGGTGATCATGAAGATCACGATCACCTCGACCAGCAGGAACGGCAGGATCGCCCTGGCGATGGTCTCGACCCGTTCACCCGACACGCTCGATGTCACAAACAACACCAGCCCCATCGGCGGCGTGGCCAGCCCCACTGTCAGGTTGACGCTCATGATGATGGCGAAATGCACCGGGTGGACGCCAAGATCGGTGAAGATCGGCGCCAGGATCGGTCCCAGGATGATGATCGCCGGACCGGCATCGAGAAACATGCCGACGATGAACAACAGCATATTGATCAAGAACAGCAGCACCAGCGGATCGTCGGAGAGGCCAAGAATGAAGCTGGCCATGATTTCCGGCGTATGCGACAGGCTGACCACCGTCTTGAACGCCATCGCCGCGCCCACCAGCAGCAGCACCACCGAGGTGGTCAGCGCCGCCTTGGTCAGCACCTTGGGCAGGTCCGCCCAGCCCATGGTCTTGAGGATGAACAGCGACACGATGAAGGCATAGACGGCGGCCACGGCCGAGGCTTCGGTCGGCGTGAAGATGCCGCCCAGTATTCCGCCCAGAATGATCACCGGCGTCAGCAACGGGAAAAATGCCTTGAGGCTGGCCTGGCCGCGTTCGGGCCATGTCGCCCGCCGTGCGGCGACGGGAAAATCGTGCCGTCTGGCCATCAAGGCCACGACAATCATCAATCCGATGCCCACCAGCACCCCCGGCACGATGCCGGCCAGAAACAGCGCCGCGACTGATTCACCCATCACATAGGCATAGATGATCATGATCCCCGATGGCGGGATGATCGGTCCGATCACCGAAGATGCGGCGGTCACGGCGGCCGCGAACCTGCGGGTGTAGCCGTTCCTTTCCATCGCCGGAATCAGCATCGACCCCAGCGCCGACACGTCCGCCACGGCGGAGCCGGACAGGCCGGCAAACAGCATCGAGGAGAGGATGTTGACATGGGCGAGGCCGCCCTTGAGATGGCCGATCATCGCCTGGCTGAACTCGACGATCCGCATGGTGATGCCGCCGCGATTCATCAGCTCTCCGGCCAGCATGAAGAACGGGATCGCCATCAGCGGAAACGAATCCATGCCCGTGTAGACATTGCGGTACAACAGCGCGATGTCGCGTTCCTGGCCATTGAGCCAGAGCAGCAGGCCGGGCGCCGCCAGCATGCCGAAGAAGACCGGCAGGCCGATCAGCAGAAAAATCAGGAACAGCGGCAGGAAGAAAAACAGCATGGCCTATTCCACCGCAACGATCAGGCGATCATGATCCTCGGGCAGGTCCGCCGCCGGGTCGATGAGATGGGCGATTGCCTTGAGACAGAGCTCGATATTGACCAGGATCATCAGCAGGAGGCCGGCCGGCAGCGACATGTACATCCATGCGAGCTTGATGCGCACAAGGCCAAGCCCCAAGAATTCGAGCGGCAGCTTCAGCGAGCTGGAATTGAACAGCCAGCCGGAACTGACGTGATTGAGCCCGAGCCGGAACCCGTAGGCCAGGACAATCAGCGACACGAACAGCAGAAACAGCCCGAGCAGCGCCCCGAGCCGAAGCGGCAGCATGTCCTTGAGCATGTCGATGGCGACAAACCCGCCCCAGCGGTAAGCCGTCGGCGCGATCAGGCCGGTCATCCACAGCATCAGGAAGCGGGCTGCCTCATCCGGCCAGGCCAGCGCATTGTTGAAAATGTAACGCAACACCACCTGTAAAATGATGATCAGCACCATCAGTCCCATGGCCATCCAGGCTGCGTTTCGGCCGATGCGCAAAAGAAAGGTGTTGAGCAGCGCCAGCGGCCTCAACACCGTCAGAATCGCGGTCATGGTCGTGGTCCTCCCCAGAGCCAAAGCACCTTGGCCAGTCTTATATAAGACTGGCCCCATGGGCTTCTATTTCGGGGCGTCTGTCAAGACGGAACAGCACCGCCGGCTCAGCCGCGCATGAACACGTGTTCGGTATGCTGGACCAGCGTCTCGCCGGGCCGCAGCACGGCGCCGGCGAAGCCTGGATGGTTCGGGCTGTCGGGCCAGCTCTGGGTTTCAAGACAGAAGCCGGCATAGGCCGAATAGGGCTTGCCGGTGAGCCCGGGCACTGACGGCTTGATCTTGAAGCCGGTGTAGAACTGCAATCCCGGCTCGGTCGAACGCAATTCCATGGCGACGCCTGACTGCATCGACCGCGCCAGCGCAATGGTGCGGACGGCTTCCCGTTCGGGTGAGATGCAGAAATTGTGGTCGTAGAGCACCTGTCCGTCCGGCCCTTCGCGGCGGATCGGCCGCATGTCACGAAAATCGAAATCCGTGCCTTCGACCGGCCGGATCTCGCCGGTGGGTATGAGCTTGTCATCGACCGGCAGATAATGATCGGCGGCGATCATCAGGTCGTGGTCGAGAATGCTGTCGGAGCCATCGAGATTGAAATAGCTGTGATGGGCAATGTTGGCGAGCGTCGGCCGGTCGGTGACGCTGGTATAGGTGATCGCCATACAGCCGCCAGGACGCAACTCATAGCGGGCTTCGATCTTCATCGTGCCGGGGTAACCGGACTGGCCGTCCGGATCAACAAGCGAGAAAACCGCATGATCAGCGCCATGGCTGTCGAGTGTCCAGATCCGCTTGGCGATGCCGGCGCTGCCGCCGTGCAAATGGGTGATGCCGCCCTCATTGCATTCAAGCTGATAGGCGACATTGTCGAGCGTGAAGCGGCCGCCGGCAATCCGGTTGGCGTGCCGGCCCGCCGTCTGGCCGAAATAGGGGGAGGCCGGATAACTGGCAAAATCGGCAAATCCCAGCGTCAAGGGCGGCGCATGACCCTCCAGCCTGAGATCCTGCAGCGTCGCGCCCCAGGTCATGATTTTTGCCGTGAGCCCGCCGCCTTGGAGCGTCACCCTATGCACGGTCTCGCCATCCGCGGTCTGGCCGAAAGCTTCAATTGCCATCGTTTGTCTCCGGTCAAGTAGGTTGGATCAGTCCTGCATGAGGGCATGGCCCGGTTTTCAGCGCAGCGCAAGGCTACCGGGTCAGTTGCCGCGTCGCCGCCTCCAGTCCGGAAAGCGTCATCGGAAACATCCTGTCGCCAAACAGCTGCCTTATCAACGCGGTGGAATGGGTGTGCGGCCAATAGGCCTCCGGCGTCGGGTTGAGCCAGGCAATCTTGTGAAAATGGTCCAGCATCCGCGTGAGCCAGATCTGGCCCGGTTCTTCGTTCCAATGCTCGACCGAGCCGCCCGGCGTGACGATTTCATAGGGACTCATGGCCGCATCGCCAACAAAGATCACCCGGTAGTCCGGCCCGTAGGTGCGCAACACGTCCGCGGTCGGCAGCAATTCCTGACGGCGCCTGCGGTTGTCGCGCCAGACGCCCTCGTAGAGGCAATTGTGGAAATAGAAATATTCCATGTGACGGAATTCCGCGCGCGCCGCTGAAAACAATTCCTCGACGATCTTGACATGGTCATCCATCGATCCGCCGACATCGAAGAACATCAACAGCTTGACCGCGTTTCTCCGCTCTGGCCTTGTCTTGACGTCGAGCCAGCCATGTTCGGCCGTGGCCTGAATCGTGCCGGCAAGGTCGAATTCCTCCGCCGCGCCCTCACGCACCCAGCGCCTGAGACGTCTCAGCGCCACCTTGATGTTGCGGGTTCCAAGCTCCACCGTATCATCAAGGTTCCTGAACTCGCGCTTGTCCCAGACCTTGACCGCCCGCCGGTGACGGCTTTCATTCTGGCCGATCCGCACCCCTTCGGGATTGTAGCCATGGGCGCCGAAAGGCGAGGTTCCCGCCGTGCCGATCCATTTCGAGCCGCCCTGGTGCCGGCCTTGCTGCTCCTCGAGCCGCTGCTTGAGCGTTTCCATCAGCTTGTCAAATCCGCCGAGGCTTTCGATCAACTTCTTTTCCTCAGCGCTCAGGTGCTTCTCCGCCATCCGCCGGAGCCATTCTTCGGGCAGGTTGCGGACGTCGACGCCACCCTCGCCGGCAATCGCCTCGACGCCGCGGAAGTGATGGGCGAAGACCTGATCAAAGCGGTCGATATGGCGTTCGTCCTTCACCAGCGAAGATCTGGCGAGATAATAGAATGCCTCGACATCATAGCGCGCCAACCCGGCCTCAAGCCCTTCGATCAGGGTGAGGAACTCGCGCAATGACACCGGCACCTTGGCGGCTTTGAGTTCCAGGAAAAATGGTAAAAACATGAGCCGACATTAGCCGCAATGCGGTTCGGTTGCCAACCGGTTAGCTGTCATTCAACGCCGGATTCGGGAAATAGCCCGGACCGATGGTCAGCGGCTGGTCCGGCACCACGGTGTCGTCGATCTGGCTGACAAAATCCTTCTCCGCCGCCCAGATCAGTTTTGTGCGGGTGTAATCATAAAGCCGGATGGTGACATGATAGGGCTTGCCCGCCTTGACCCCGCGCACGCTTGGCGACCGAACTCCGTAGCGGACGCTGCGCGCATGCAGCCTGGTTTCAACGGAGAGCGGTGGTCCGCCGGCCGGGTCCTCGAAATCGGCGATCATCCATGTTCCCACCGGCAGCGGTTTGAGAACATTGGCGGTGAAGCCGTAATATACGTCCGCTTCGCGGTAGTTGTAGATAAAGCCGCCGCCGGCGATGCCGATATAGGGTTTTTCGGCCGGATCATCGCGCATCACCCACCCGACCGCGACCAGCACAATCACCATGGCAATCGCGCCGCCAACCGCTTTCTCGAATGTCCTGTCTTCACGCACGACCATGTCCGCCGCTCCCGAGCCGGTTGACAGATGTTGAGCCTGATTGGAGTTATTTTCTCACAACATCCGGCAAGAGGCCAGTGGGGGCGGCATGCCCGCAGTATCGCCGGCTTCAGCCAGGTTCAGGAAGGCGCGGTATGGGCGCGCAACCAGGCATCGAGAGTGTCCTTGGTGAAGGTTCCGGATTCAAGTCGGTCATAGATAAACCGAATCGTCTCCTCCTCACCTGCGGTAAGCTCAAAACCATTGAGATCGAGAAAAATTTCCATGCAGGCAAATGCCACGCGCTTGTTGCCGTCAACAAAGCCGTGGTTCATCGCAAGGCTCTCCCAGAGCGCCGCCGCCTCTTCCATCAGATCAGCATAGTAGCCCGTCTGCGGCCTTAGAAGCGCGGCCTCAATCAGTCCGCGATCGCGGATGCCAGCCGCACCGCCATGGGCTTTGAGTAGGATTTCATGGATATGAATGGCTTCCTGGAGGGTAACGTAGCGCATGGCCGGCCCTACTTGGCCAGTGCTTCATACACTTTGTTCCAGCGCTTCATGCTGCGCTCCAACGAGGTTTGCACCTTTGGATCGATCGAGGCGCCGCCAGTGAGCCGTTCATACTCTTCCGTTGAGAGCACGATACGGATATTTCGGCCATTCTTGCAGATGGCGACCGGCTCGTTGCCCGATGCTTCCAGCAATTCGCCGAACCGGTTCTTGGCTTCGCTCGCCTGCATGACTTTCATCGCCGCTCTCCTCATGGCCGTAACCAGAATTGGACATTTTGGCTAAAATAGCTAATTTGTCCAAAATGTTCAAGAAGCATGTTTTGTGAGGCCGCGCAGGACGCGCTTAACGGCTGTATTTGACGAACGGCGTCAGCGTGCCGATCCGGTCATAGAGTTTCCGCGCCTGCGCGTTGAACTCCTGCGTCATCCAGTAGACCCGCGGGCAGCTATCCGAATCGGCCTCTTCATAGACCGCCTCGATCAACGCCCGGCCAACGCCGGTACCGCGCACGTCCGGCGCCGCGAACAGATCCTGCAGATAACAGACATGCTCCACCTGCCAGCAATGCCGGTGATAGAAATAATGCACCAGCCCGATCGGCTTGCCGTCACTGAGCGCCAGCAGACCGCGCGGATTGTAAAACGTCGCCTCGCCATCCACGTGATCGGAAATGATGCGCTCGAAGGTGGTCTGATAAACCTCCTCGGGGACGCTCGATTCATAGAATTCCAGATAGAGCGTCCAGAGCCGGCGCCATTCGGGCTCGTCGGTGGCCATGACCGGCCGGATTTCCACTTTCGAAGTCACCCGTTTTCTCCTCTCGCCTCCAGCCGGTCCTCACCGATTTCCTCGATATCGAACGGCGTGGTCTGGTAGACCTGATTGATCCAGTTGCCAAACAGCAGGAAGGCATGGCTGCGCCAGCGGTTCTGCGGCTTGTTGTCCGGATTGTTGTCCGGAAAATAATTGTGCGGCGGGTCAATCGGCGTGCCCGCCTTCACATCGCGGAAATATTCCTCCGCAAGCGTGCCGGAATCATACTCGATGTGGTTGAAGATATAGAGCCGGTTGGCAAAGGCCTCATGCAACAGGCACAGCCCGGTCTGATCGCTTTCCATCAGCACATCGAAGTCCGGCGTCAGATCTTCCCGCCGCACTTCGGTCCAGCGCGACACCGAGACCTGGAAATCGTCTGAAAATCCCATCAGATAGGGCGACGCGGGATTGAGATTGCGGTGGCGGTAGACACCGAACGCCTTCCGCTCAAGCGGCCGTTTCGGAACCTTGTGAAAGTGCCAGGCGGCCGCCATCGCGCCCCAGCAGACGAAGAAACTCGAATGCACATGGGTCGTGGTCCAGTCGAGGATTTCCTGCAACGCGCGCCAATAGGTCACCTCCTCGAAGGGCAGGGTTTCGATCGGCGCGCCGGTGATGATGAAGCCGTCGAACTTGCGGTGCTTGATCTCGTCCCAGGTGTGGTAGAAATTGATCAAATGGTCTTCCGGAGTGTTCTTGGCCGTGTGCGACCCGATGCGCACAAGCGTCAGTTCCACCTGCAACGGTGACGCGCCGACCAGACGCGCAATCTGTGTTTCCGTGGCGATCTTGTTGGGCATCAGGTTCAACAGCCCGATGTGCAACGGGCGGATATCCTGCCGCACGGCGATGGATTCATCGAGGATCTGCACACCCTCGCGCACCAGCACATCGCGGGCGGGAAGACCGTCGGGGATACGGATCGGCATGACGCACTGACCTCCAACAAAAAACCGGCCGCGAAAACGCCGCTGCCGGTCCGGTGGGAAGCAATCCCGTCGGCCCTTTAGCAAGTTGTTTAACGTGGCTGCAAGCCGGCCGGCCAAATCACCACAAACGCAATCTAGATCGGCGCGCCACCGAGGTCAACGTCCTTGGCCTCAGCCCAATTCATGCTCGGCGCGGCGCAAGGAGCAGCTGATTCAGCCCGGTCAAAGCGCGCCGCAGGCCTGGTCCCGAGATTCCGTCTGTCGAGAAGGCCGGGACCCTGCTTCGGCCGCCAACCGCACACGATTGCGGCCGTGATCCTTGGAGTGGTAGACCGCCGCATCGGCGTTGACCAAGGCGGCGCTCAGATCGTCATCGGGCGCGAGCGCACAATAGCCAAAACTCGCCGTAAGCCTGAGTTCCTTGCCCGGAGATGGAATTGGGTGCGCCTCGATCGCCATCCGCAATTTGGTCGCCGCCAGCCTGGTCATTTCGTCATTGGATTCCGGCAGCATGATGCAGAACTCCTCGCCGCCGAGACGGGCGCAGAGGGAGCCTTCGCCCGCCACGTTCCGCAACAGGCGCGCCACTTCTATCAACGCGGCGTCACCGACGTCATGGCCATGGGTGTCATTGACCCGCTTGAAATGATCAATGTCGCAAATGATCAGCCCGGTCGGCAACGGCGCCGACGCGGCCCGCAACACTTGCACCCTAGTCTCGAAGGCGCGACGATTGAGAAGCCCTGTCAGCGGATCGGTTTCGGCCAGCCGATTGAGCCGCATCACCAGGCTAACTGAATAGCGGGCAAACAGCGCAATGCCGATCACGATGGCGAATATTGCGTTTTCAGTCTGCATCGACGACGAAAACGGGGACAACTTGAAGGCGCTGAGAGTTGGCAGATCACTCCGCGCCAGGTAGATCCCAAGCATCCGGCTCAAGGTCACCGCCGCCTGAAGCAGGAAGACCATGGCAACGGCGATGTCGACGCGGTGACTTCTCGCCCGCCAGACGATGAGACCGCACATCAGGTCGACAAACACAACAAATCCGCTGGCGGTCATGACCCGCAGCCAGAGCAGTCCCGGCTGCATGAGGGCATAGAAAATCACGCTTGCCGCGACCATCAACGCCAGCGCGAAGGGCACTCGCGGAAATTTCTTGTCATAGAGCGACGCCACGCCCCAGATCATCAGGAAATGGCTGGAAAAAAGCGAAGCAAAAATGCTCGCTGAATAGGCCGGCTGCGGATCGCCCTCGACCAGCATGACCAGGATAAATCCGATCACCGCGCAAAAATAGGCGCCGGACAGCCGTAACGCGGACACCTGCGTGCGCTCATGGGAAAACAGCAACAGGAATGCCAAGCCAGCGGACACGAATATCGTTGGTCCGAGCCATTGATATGTCAGATTGGCAATGATCAAACCCGGCGCCTTCTGCGTTGATGCTAAGTGGCAATGTGGCAGCAAAAGGTGGCCAATTGATTACTATCCAGATTCATCCGCCGCGTTGCCGCGCCAAAAAAGCCAGGCGCTCGAACAGATGCACATCCTGTTCGTTTTTCAAAAGCGCTCCATGCAATTTCGGCAGCGCGTTCCTGGCATCGCCGCGCAGGGTTTCCGGTGCGACATCGTCGGACACCAGAAGCCTGATCCAGTCGAGAGCTTCCGAGGTCGAGGGCTTTTTCTTCAGCCCCGGCGTGTCGCGGATGGCGTAAAACTGCGTCAGAGCCTCGCGCACCAGCGCCTGCTTGATGCCCGGATAGTGCACATCGACGATGCGCTGCAGCGTTTCCAGTTCAGGGAAGCGGATATAGTGGAAGAAACAGCGACGCAGGAAAGCGTCCGGCAATTCCTTCTCGTTGTTCGACGTGATGATGACGATCGGCCGCTGCCGCGCCTGAATGGTTTGCCCCGTCTCGTAGACATGGAACTCCATGCGGTCGAGTTCCTGCAGCAGATCGTTGGGAAACTCGATATCCGCCTTGTCGATCTCGTCGATCAGCAGCACCGTTTTTGTGTCCGCCGCGAAGGCTTCCCACAGCTTGCCGCGGCGAATGTAATTGCCCACATCGTTGACGCGTTCGTCGCCGAGCTGGCTGTCGCGCAACCGGCTGACAGCGTCATATTCATACAGGCCCTGCTGTGCCTTCGTCGTCGATTTCACCGACCATTCGATCAGATCGAGCCCAAGCGATTCGGCGATCTGGCGGGCAAGTTCGGTCTTGCCCGTGCCCGGCTCGCCCTTGACCAGAAGCGGCCGTTCAAGCCGGATTGCCGCGTTGACCGCAACGGTGAGATCCTTTTCCGCCACATAGGTCGACGTGCCTTCAAACTGCATATGCCCTCCATCCGCCGCAATTCCGGCGGCTTGTTCAATACCGTCCTCAACACCATACTCCGGCCCGGTGCGCAAGCCGCAACGGCCGGACGCCTTGCGTCAGATCAAGGCTTTGTGACAAATGGTGGGACAGGATGGGCCTGAAACTGCCCGTCGCATCAACTGGAGACTATTATGACGCTTTATCACATCCACCTTGTCATGGCCCGCAACAAGGAGTTCCCCGATGGCAATGTCCATCGCGGCTACGATATCCATGCGCCGCTCGACGCAGATGGCCATCTTGACAAGGACGCCTGGGAGAAATCGCCGTCGTCTTCCACCGTGGTGCGCTTCTGGGACGGAGAACGGTCCGAACTGGGCTATCTGGTGCACCAGAAGAAGGGCGGCTGGGCCTTTGATTATGATCCCGCCGACGATGAGGACGATGAAACCGGTTACCGGCTGTCCAATCACATCTTCAAGACCGGCGAATACATTTCGGTCCGCGATCATGGCGCAGACGAAATGCACACTTTCGTCATCGAATCGGTGACAAAGGCCGATTGATTTGAAGCCTCGTGCGATCGGCAGGGCTGTTGATCGCACGGGGGGTTCAGCTGCCCTCGATGTCCTCGCGCAGCATCTCGAGCTCCAGCCATTCGCTTTCCATGGCGGCAATTTCCGACTTGAGCGCGTCATGGGCCTTGGCACGGGCGGCAAACCCGTCGGGGTTTTTTGTAAACAAGGCAGGGTCGGCCATCTCGGCCTCGAGTTTGGCCAGCTTGGCTTGCGCCTCCTCGATTTTCACGGGAAGCGATTCCAGCGCGAATTTCTGCTTGTAGGAAATCTTGCGCGAGGCGTCCTTGTTGGCTGACGCCGGTTTGCCAGCCGGCGCCGCCTGGCCCGCAACTTGCGCCGATCTGGCTTTTTGTTCGCGCGCCTCGGCGCCGCGCTGCGCCAGCATGTCGGAATAACCGCCGGCATAGGCGATCCAGCGTCCGTCCGGATCCTTGGCATTCGCCGGCGCCAGCGTCGATGTCACGGTGCGATCGAGGAAATCACGGTCATGGCTGACCAGGATCACCGTGCCGGGATAGGACGTAACCACTTCCTGCAACAGATCCAGCGTCTCCATGTCTAGATCATTCGTCGGCTCATCAAGTATCAGGAGATTGGACGGCTGCGACAGGATCCGGGCCAGCACCAGCCGCGCCTTTTCGCCGCCGGAGAGGTTGCGGATCGGCGTCCGCGCCTGCTCCGGCTGGAACAGGAAGTCCTTCATGTAGCCGGTGACGTGCTTGGCCTCGCCATTGACGATCAGGCTGTCGCCGCGTCCGTCGGTCAGGTAATGCGCCAGCGTTTCCTCCGGATCGAGCACTTCGCGGCGCTGGTCGAGCACGGCAATGTCGAGCTTGGATCCGTGCCTCACAAAACCGGAATCAGGCTTCAATTCGCCGATCAGCATTTTCAGCAGCGTTGTCTTGCCGGCGCCGTTGGAGCCGACAATGCCGATGCAATCGCCACGATTGATCCGGATCGAGAAGTCGCGCACCACCGGCGTTGCACCGTAGGTCTTGCCGATGCCTTCCGCCTCGATCACCAGCTTGCCCGAATCGCGGCCTTCGGCAACCTGGGCATTGATCCGGCCTTGCGGTCCCTTGTGGCCGCGATGATCGGCGCGCATGGTCTTGAGTTCGGAGAGCCGGCGCATGTTGCGCTTGCGCCGCGCCGTCACGCCATAGCGAAGCCAGTGTTCTTCACGCTCGATCTGACGTCCAAGCTTGTGCTGTTCCATCTCTTCGGCTTCCAGCGTCTGGTCGCGCCAGGCTTCGAAATGCTCGAACCCGCGGTCGAGCCTGAGCGACCGTCCGCGATCGAGCCAGATCGTCGCCCGGCTGACGCGTTCGAGAAACCGCCGGTCATGCGAAATCACCAGAAGCGCGCTGCGGCTGCGCGACAATTCCTCTTCCAGCCATTCGATCGTCGGCAGGTCGAGGTGGTTGGTCGGCTCGTCAAGCAGCAGGATCTCCGGCTCGGGCGCCAGCACCCGCGCCAGCGCCGCCCGCCGCGCCTCGCCGCCCGACAATGTCTGCGGATCGGCTGCGCCATCAAGATCGAGATGCTCGAGCAGATAGGTGACCCGGTGCGGATCGTCACTGGGGCCAAGACCGGACTCGGCATAGGCCTGCACGCTGGTGAAATCGGCAAAATCCGGCGCCTGCGGCAGATAGCGGATAGTCGAGGACGGGTGCCGGTAGATCTCGCCCGATTGCGGCTCGACCTGACCGGCGGCGATCTTCAAAAGCGTCGATTTGCCCGAGCCGTTGCGCCCGACGAGGCAGATCCGGTCTCCCGGCTCGACCTGCAGCTGGACGCCGTCCAACAGCGGCGCTCCGCCAAAGGAGAGGGCTATGTCATCAAGTTTCAAAATCGGGGGCGCCATGCTCAGGCTCCGGAAAAATCATGGGGACGGGCGACGACAAGCGCCCGCCCTGACACGAGGCTGGCGGTCATCGGACCTTCAGCCACATTGGAGATGGTGCGTGAGGCGCCAAACGCAATGTCGGCGGCATCAAGCTTGTATTTGACGCCGGACAGGCTCAATCCGGTGAGCGCCGTGAACGCAATCACCGAAAACAGCGATCCAGCGGGAAAATCCAGCTTCAGCGAGCCCGGCAGCAGCGGCACCGCCTCCTCGATGCCGGAGGTCAGCACCACATCCAGCCTGCGTTCGGCCAGGCTGATGGCCTGCAGCAAATGGCTCAGCGCGTGATCGGTCCGTTCGCCGCCGAAAGCGCCGACCAGCACCAGCCGCCTTGCGCCGCGCTCGATCGCCTGTTCGATCGCAAGCTCGCCATCGGTGAAATTCTTCTCCGCGGCGAAGGAGAGCCGCGGCGTGGCGGCGAACTCCTCCATCATCCCGGACGAGGCGGAATCGAAATCGCCGACCCACACCTCCGGCCGGACCCCCAGCGCCCGGGCATGCGCGATGCCGCCGTCAGCGGCGATCACGCGCGCGCCGTCGACCAGTGCGCGGACGCGGTCATCAATTTCGAGCACCCCGCCGAGCAGGATTGCAAATGTTGGAACGTTTGTCATGGCGCATGCCAATAGCAGCTTTGCGCGCACTTGCCAGCGCTTCGAAGAAATTCTATGTCTTGTCTCGCTCTAACGGGGTGCCCGGCTTATCGCCGGGCTGAGAGGTCTTGCGGCCAACCCGAAGAACCTGATCCGGTTTGTACCGGCGGAGGGATTAGACGTGCGTCACGCGCCTATTCCTGTTTTTATTGAACAAAAGGAGGCGCGAACAATGCGCAAATTTCGACTTGTCCCGGTTGCCCTGGCAGCCATTCTCCCCTTGCTTCCCCATGTCGCGGCCGGCGCAGACAAGACGCTGACGATTTATACCTATGAAAGCTTCATTGCCGAATGGGGTCCCGGTCCCAAGATTGAAGTTGCTTTTGAAGCGGACTGCGGCTGCGATCTCAAATGGGTCGGCGTCGCCGATGGCGTGGCGCTGCTCAATCGCCTCAAGCTGGAAGGCGAAAGGGCCGCAGCCGGCATTGTGCTTGGGCTCGACACCAATCTGGTCACGGAAGCCAAGGCCACCGGCCTGTTCGAGGCGCATGGCCTTGATACCAAAGCTGTCTCGGTGCCGGGCGGCTACAGTGACGAGGTCTTCATCCCCTATGACTACGGCCATTTCGCCGTAATCTATGACAGCGAGGCAATCAGCACTCCGCCATCAAGCCTCAAGGAACTGGTCGAGGGCGATGCCAACCAGAAAATCGTCATTCAGGATCCGCGCACGTCAACGCCAGGTCTCGGCCTGCTGTTGTGGATGAAATCGGTCTATGGCGATGACGCAGCAGGCGCCTGGGAGAAACTGAGCCAGCGGGTGCTGACCGTGACGCCGGGCTGGTCGGAAGCCTATGGGCTGTTTACTTCGGGCGAAGCGCCAATGGTGCTGTCCTACACCACCTCGCCCGCCTATCACATGGTCGAGGAGGAGACCAACCGCTATCAGGCGGCCGAGTTCTCCGAAGGTCACTACCTGCAGATCGAGGTAGCGGGATTGTTGGCCAGCGCCCCTGACAAGGATCTGGCCCGGCAGTTCCTCGCTTTCATGATGACGCCCGGCTTCCAGAACGAGATTCCGACCCACAACTGGATGATGCCGGCGGCGCCCGTCAGCACAGAGCTTCCGGCCGCCTTCTCCTCCCTGGTCATGCCCGATAAGACATTTCTCTACACCCCCGACGAGGTGGCGCAAAACCGCGCCGCCTGGATCGAGGAATGGCTGGGCGCCATGAGCCGTTGATCGCGTCGTCATGCTGACCCGGGCCGAGCATCGCGCCGCGAGGGCAAGCGGTCTTGCCGGATTGCTCAGCGTCGGCCTGGCCCTGGCCGTCCCCGTGTCCGTGCTTCTCGCGCACGGCGCGGCGGCGGAGCTGTCGCCCGCGCAGATGGACTATCTGGTGCGGATCACCCGCTTCACGCTTGTGCAGGCCGGCCTGTCGACCTTGCTCAGCCTGGTCATCGCGGTGCCGCTGGCCCGGGCTCTGGCGCGCCGTCCCGCATTTCCGGGGCGGCGCTGGCTCATCAGCCTGTTCGCCGTGCCGCTTGGCCTGCCGCCGCTGGTGGCAGCCCTCGGCCTGATCGAGATCTGGGGCCGCAATGGCGCTCTCAACAAGGGGCTGGGGCTATTGGGGGCCGAGACACCGTTCTCGATCTACGGCCTCAGCGGCATTCTGATTGCCCATGTGTTCTTCAACCTGCCGCTTGCCGTGCGGTTCATTCTGCCCACTCTCGAACGGTTGCCGTCCGAATACTGGAAGACCGCGGCCAATCTCGGCATGGGCGGTTTCAGTCTGTTCCGCCTGATTGAATGGCCGGCGATGCGGCGCTCGGTGAGCGGCGCGGCGGGACTGGTGTTCATGCTCTGCGCCACCTCGTTTACGCTGGTTCTCGTGCTGGGCGGCGGCCCCGCGGCCACCACTTTGGAGGTCGCCATCTACCAGGCGCTGCGGTTTGATTTCGATCCCGGCCGGGCGGTGCTGCTGGCAGCCATCCAGATCGGCCTGACGCTTGCGGTGATGCTGGGTCTCAAATGGATCTCGGCGCCCTCCGAGGCGGGCGACACCGTCGGCGCCAGCGCCGGCCGTCCCGATGCTCCCGGCGGCATCCGCGCCCTCGCTGATGTGGCCCTGATCGGACTTGCCCTGCTGTTTGTCGCGGCACCGATGGCGGCGGTGGTTGTCTCTGGACTGGCGGCCGACCTCGCACGTCTGCTCACCGATGCGCTGTTCTGGCGGGCGGCAGTGACCAGTCTGCTGATCGGCCTTGCCGCCGCCACGCTCGCCGTGCTGCTGGCGGGCATGCTGGTCCGGGCCCGCTATTCGGCGCAACAGGCGCCCGCATCTCCGGCGCTGGGTCTGCTCGCCGGCCTGTCGGGCGCCGCCGGTTCACTGACGCTGCTGGTTCCCCCCGTTGTGCTAGGCGCCGGATGGTTCCTGCTGCTTGGCGGCGGCATCGGCCAGTTGCTGGCGCCGCTTTGCGTCATTGTCACGGTCAATGCGCTGATGGCGCTGCCCTTCGTCATGCGGGTGATCGAGCCCGCCCACTCGAGCGCCATGGAGCGCAATGGCCGCCTGGCGCTTTCGCTCGGCATTACCGGCTTCACCCGTCTGTGGCAGATCGACATTCCCGCCCTGATGCTGCCCTTGATCACCGGCTTTGTCTTTGCCACGGCGCTGTCGCTGGGAGATCTGGGCGCCATCGCGCTGTTCGGCAGCGACCGTATCGTCACCCTGCCCTGGTTGTTGTATCAGAAGCTGGGCAGTTACCGGACCGCCGACGCCGCCGGACTGGCGCTGCTTCTGGGAGGGATGACCATGGGCCTGATGCTTGCCGCCGACCGGCTCGGCAACCGGAGCCAGCGGCGATGACACAAGAGCCAGCCATCGCCTTTGAAGCTGTCGCCTACGGCATCGGCGAGCTCAGCGCCGAATTCTCCTTCCAGCGCCAGGCCGGAACCGTAACCGCCATTCTGGGTCCCTCGGGCGCTGGCAAGTCGACCCTGCTCAATCTCGCCGCCGGGTTCCTGAAGCCTCGCAGCGGACGGATCCTGCTCAACGGAAAACTGATGAATGACCTGCCGCCATCCAGGCGCGGCGTCTCCATGGTGTTTCAGGACAACAACCTGTTTGCCCATCTCAATATCCGCACCAATATCGGCCTCGGGCTTGATCCGGCCTTGCGGCTTGACCGGCAGGCCTGGGCAAAAGTCGAATTCGCGCTCGAACGGGTCGGCCTTGCCGGGTTCGGCAAGAGGCTGCCCGGCTCGTTGTCGGGCGGCGAGCGGCAGCGCGTGGCGCTGGCCCGCGCCTTTGTCCGGCGCCAGCCGCTGCTGTTGCTCGATGAGCCCTTCGATGGCCTCGGCCCAGGCCTGGCCGCGGACATGCTGGGCTTGATGCTCGAGATAAGGGCCGAGGTCGGGGCAACCGTGCTGATGGTGACGCATGACCCCGACGAGGCCCGCGCCGCGGCCGGTGAAATCCTGTTCATCGCCAAGGGCCGGATCGCCGCCGATGCGCCGGCGGACGGGTTTTTCGACCGCCACGATCTGCCTGATCTCGAAGCCTATTTGGGCGGTGCGCCCGGCGTCTGACCCCCGCCACAATTTCGACGCGAGTGTTTGGCACTGGAGAACAGGCGCGAAGTCCTATAGACCGTAGGCTATCGCCCCGGCTTGCAAAGCCCCCAAGCCTCCGTCCCGGCATGAACACGATCGAGCATAATACCGGACCATGGCCAAGATCGCAGCCCCTCATTCCAAAGCAGCAACCTCAGGAGGAACGATGCTCCGGGTCGCTATCGCGGTGCTTGGTGGCGTTCTGTTGCTGTCCGGCTGCCAGACGCTTGGGGTCGATGTCTACCAACCCACAGTCAGCCCTTCGGCTACGCCGCAAACCGCCGAGAAGGCCGGAGCATCCGATCCGCGCACCCGGATCGGGGCAAACGAGCATCCGCGCATCATCCAAAGCTATGGCGGCGAATTCCGCGACGCCAAGACCGAACGGCTGGTCGCCCGCATTGTCGGCGCCTTGACCCTGGTCTCGGAAAATCCGCAGCAGGCCTACCGCATCACTGTGCTCAATTCGCCCGCGGTCAATGCCTTCGCCTTGCCCGGAGGCTATCTCTACGTCACCCGCGGCCTGCTGGCGCTGGCCAATGACGCCTCCGAAGTCGCCGCCGTTCTCTCGCACGAGATGGCCCACGTCACCGCCAATCACGGTCTTGAGCGCCAACGCCGCGAAAAAGAGGTCGAGATCGCCGGCCAGGTGGCGGAGGAACTGTTCGCCAACTCCATCGCCGGACGCCAGGTCGCGGCCCGCGGCAAGCTGACGCTTGCCGCCTTCTCCCGCAACCAGGAACTCCAGGCCGATGTCATCGGGGTCAGGATGCTGGGCCAGGCAGGCTATGACCCCTATGCGGCGGCGCGGTTCCTCGAATCGATGAACGCCAACCAGCGCTTTGGCGCCATTGATCCCGGCGCCGATGCAAGCCTCGACTTCCTGGCCAGTCACCCCAATGCGCCGCAGCGGATCGATCTCGCCAAGGGTCACGCCAGGGCGTTCGGGCCGGAGGGCGTTGGCGACCGCGGACAGGGCTTCTATCTTGACGGCATTGACGGCTTGCTGTTTGGCGACAGCCCCAATGAGGGTTATGTGCGCGGCACAGAATTCCTCCACCCCGTGCTCGGCGTCCGCTTCACGGTGCCTAGCGGCTTCAAGATCGACAACAATGCCGATGCGGTGGTCGCCACCGGTCCGCGCGAGCTGGCGATCCGCTTTGACGGGGTGACCGACAATGGCCGCCGGTCATTGTCCGACTACATGGCGAGCGGCTGGGTCACCGGGCTCGACGCAAGCTCGATCCGGACAACCAGCATCAATGGCCTGCCTGCGGCAACGGCCCGGGCCAGCGCCGACGAATGGGATTTCGATATCACGGTCATCCGCCTGAAGGACCGCATCTACCGGTTTCTCACGGCTGCGCCGCGCAACAGCGCCGATCTCGGCGCCACCGCGTCGGTGGTCCGGTCCAGCTTCAAGCAAATGTCGGCGAGCGAGATCAACGCGCTTCAGCCCCTGCGTATCCGCATTGTCACCAGCGCCCAAGGCGACACCATCGCCTCGATGGCGGGTCGAATGAGGGGCGTCGAACGCAAGGTCGAACTGTTCCGATTGCTCAATGCGCTGACCCCCGGGGCCGTTCTCACCCCGGGTCAAAGGGTCAAGATCGTCACAGACCGGTAGAGGCGTCTTGCCGGGCCTGGTGGCCGGGTTCAGAGACTGGCGATTTCCGGTGTCCGCGTCGTCAGCACCACGCGCAATTTCTCCAGCGCCCGATTCTCGATCTGCCGCACCCGCTCCTTGGAAATGCCGAGATCGGCGCCGAGCGATTCAAGCGTCGCGCCGTCTTCAGCCAGCCGGCGCTCGCGAATGATCCGCAATTCGCGCGGATTGAGCGTGGTCAGCGCATTGGAGAGCCAGAGATGACGGCGTTCGTCGTCAATCATCGTCGAAACCTGCTCATCGGGCAGAGGTTCGTCGCATCTGAGAAAATCCATCCGATCCGAGGAAGCGCCCGATTCGCCATCCGACATGGGTGCATTCAGCGATGAATCCGAGCCCGACAGACGCGCATCCATCACCGCCACGTCCTTTGCGTGAAGGCCGAGCGTATCGGCGATCCGGGAATGGATCGCACTTTCGGTGAGCGCCGGATCGTCTTGCGCAAGCCGCATGCGCAACCGCCGCAAATTGAAAAACAGCGCTTTCTGGCCGGAGCTGGTGCCGCCGCGGACGATCGACCAATTGCGCAGGACATAGTCCTGGATCGAGGCCCGGATCCACCAGGTGGCATAGGTGGAGAAGCGAACCTCCCGTTCGGGGTCGAAGCGGGCGGCGGCTTCGAGCAGTCCGACATGGCCTTCCTGGATCAGATCGCTCATCGGCAGGCCGTAATTGCGGAATTTCGCAGCCATCGAAATCACCAGCCGCATATGCGCCATGGTGATGCGATGAAGCGCCTCCTGATCCTTGTTGTCTTTCCAGCGCACTGCCAGATCATGTTCTTCGTCGCGTTCAAGATAGGGCGCGGCCATCGCCGCTCGAACCATTTGCCGGTTTTCGGAAATCGCCTTCATGACACCCTCCAGACATTTGTCGGTTTGTTGCATGACTCTACGCACGAGGATGGCAATTGGTTCATCAAGCCCGGTAAATTTGCCGTGATGTGGGAACGCGACAAGCCGGACCGCAGTCGACAGCCTGCCAAAGCTCGGCTCAGAACCGGTCAAAACTGAGGCGCACCGGACGCAAAAAGGCCCGGGCGCGCTGTGCGGCCCGGGCCTTGATCAGTCTGCAGATGGAATCGCCGGTCAGGCGGCTTCTTCCTGCGCCGCTTCTTCATCACTGGCCTTGCCGCGCTTTGGGCCCTTGTTGAGGTTGATCTCGATCAGGCGTACGGCCTCGGTGTCCGACATCTTGTTGACGGCGCCAAGCTCGCGCGCCATCCGGTCAAGCGCTGCCTCATAGAGCTGACGCTCCGAATAGGACTGCTCCGGCTGGTTCTCGGCACGGTACAGATCGCGCACAACTTCCGCGATCGAAATCAGATCGCCGGAATTGATCTTCGCATCGTATTCCTGTGCACGGCGGGACCACATGGTCCGCTTGACCCGTGCGCGGCCCTGAACGACTTTCAGCGCGCGTTCGACAAAATCCGTTTCGGACAATTTGCGCATGCCGATGATTGACGCCTTGGCGACCGGCACCTTGAGGCGCATCTTGTCTTTTTCGAAATCAATCACAAACAGCTCAAGCTTGTGGCCCGCAACTTCCTGCTCTTCGATGGCGACAATCTGTCCAACGCCGTGGGCGGGATAGACAATCGATTCACCGGTCTTGAAACCCTGTCTCTGTGAAGGCTTTTTTTGCTGGGTTGTCATGCGTTTTCAAAACTCCCTGTTACGGAAACGGACACTGGCGGCCGGACATGGGTTGCCCGGACAGGTCCTGCGAAGGCCGGGAGGCACATCGCGCTGACTGCGTCGTTGAAAAGCGAGACGAGGCAAATTACCGCAGGCGAACACCGCGCGGAATAAGACCATCCGGCAGCGTTGCGCTGCAAGGAAAGCTCTACCGCTGTGAGGGACGTTTGCTTCCGTTTTTGCTTCTTGTTTCGCCCAGACGGCGCCTTGAAGATGTCAGTAATATAATGTGTACCACGAAATATGGGGTAAATCAATGATTTGCACGAGCGGTGGAACACGCCGTGACAAAATTACGCCAGAATCGGTCACTCGTGCCGCGGCGCAACCTTCAAAATGCTGCGTCGCGGCACCAATTGCCGTCGCGGCGCCGTGCATTCAATTCCGCGCGGGCGGTCCAGAAGCTACTTTGGCGGGAATCATCTCTGATTGGCTCGCGCCTATCACCCCTGGCATGGACCGCGGCTGGCGTTCAATCGCCTTCGCCCGGCTCCGGCGAGAAGTACAACTCAAACTTGCCTACCTTGCCGTCGAACTCTTTCGCGTCTTCCGGGGCCTCACGCTTGATGGTGATATTGGGCCATTTGTCGGCATATTCGGTGTTGACCTCGAGCCATTTTTCCAACCCGGGCTCGGTATCCGGCTTGATCGCCTCGGCAGGACATTCGGGCTCGCAGACACCACAGTCGATGCACTCATCGGGATGAATGACCAGCATGTTGTCACCCTCGTAGAAGCAATCGACAGGGCAGACCTCAACGCAATCCATGTATTTGCAGCGAATGCAATTGTCAGTCACCACATAGGTCATACGTCTCTCCTGAGGCTTCATGCGTGGCGCACGAGTGGTTCCGCCTGAGCGAAATGTCGCGCATCATTTCCAAGCGCCGCAGCCATCTTCACGCGTCCCGACGGACCCGCGGCGCTGCAGCAAACAACGGCGTGAGGTACCGGCTTTGCCAGAACTTTGCAAGGTATCTGATATCGCCATAACGCCGCGCCGCCTGCGTCAGGAACCCATGTCGCGGCGGCGGCGACTATTTGCGCATGACTTTGCCCGCCCGGGCTCCGGTCAAGACAAAATCATGCGTCAGCGTCCGGATTGTTGAATTGATCTATTTTTCGCCGGTCGCGCTTGGTCGGACGGCCCGCGCCCGGCTCGCGCAGCGCCGGAACCGTCTCCGCCTGTCCGGCTTCGGCGGCTTTGGGGGTGAGGTCCTCATAAAGCAACTGTGCTTCCGGCGCCGGGCCGCGCCGCTCGCCGCAGCCGAGGATTTTCCACACCAGAATGCGCCGTTCCAGCGAGATCGTCAGCACATCACCCGGCTTGACCAGAAAACTGGCCTGGTCGATCTTCTCCCGGTTGACCCTGACATTGCCACTGGCGGCGAACTTGCCGGCCAGGGTGCGGGATTTGACGGCGCGTGCGAAAAACAGCCATTTGTCGATCCGCTGTCGCGCCGGCTGGGTCACCAGACCTGGGCCTATTTCTTCAGCTTGTCGCGCAAGGCCGCCAGAGCCGCGAAGGGCGAATCCGGATCAATCGGCCGCTCCTTGCGCTGCGGCCGCTCGGTCCGGTTGCCACGGTCGTCGCCCTTGCCTGCGCCGGCTTCGCCAGATCCGCTTCTACCCTGGCCACCTTTGCCATGACCGCCTTTGCCCGGGCCGCCCTTGCCCTGGCCGCCCTTGCCATGATGCGGTTTGCCTGAGTGAGACGGTTTGCCGCGGTATCCCTTGTTGGGAGCAGCATCGGCGTCCGCGCCGCCCTCGGCGGCGGGCGTGCTCTCGGCGCTGGCGTTGCGATTGCCGCCGTCGCGACGGCCACGGCCTTCGCCGGGCGCCTGACGCGGACCGCGTTGCCCGTCCGGCCGGCCGCCGGGACGCCACAACAGCACCGGACGCGGCGCTTCGGCTTCCGCCTCAACACCGACATCGGGTTCTACAGCCGAGGTCGGCTGTTCAGCCGGCGTCTCCGGGGCCACGGCCGGTTCAACCCCAGCCGTTTCGGCGGTGTCAGCAGGCGCATCCGCGACCATGGAGGCAGCCGCTTCAGATGCAACTGGCGAAGCCTCCCCGGCTTCGGCCGGACCTTCAACCGGCGCAACCGTCTCCGCCGGTGCGGTCTCGTCCTTGACGGCCGGCGCCGTTGGCTTCAGCGGCCGGTCAGCCGCGGTGCGTGAGACCACGACCTCGACCACAGGTCCGGTCCCGGCCGGGCCGGCATTCTCCGCCTGAGCCGCGTCAAGACCGGCCAGATGGGTTTGCGCCTCTTCGGCAGGCACCGCATCGGCGCGATAGCCAAGCCCCTTGAGGATCTCCTCGATATCGTCCTGCGTCGCCCCGAGAATGGAGAGCATTCCGGTCGTGGTGATGAACCGGCGGCCATCATAGGCGGCTTCCGGGCGCATGCCCTGAGCGCCCGGCTTCCACTGCAGCGCCGGGCGGATCAGGTCGGCCAGCCGCTCGAGAATGTCGATGCGCACCGCCCGCTTGCCCAGAAACCGGAACCCGGCAAGCCGGTAGAATTCACGATCGACTTCCGGACTGGTCGCCACCGAGGTGCGTCCGGCCGCCAAAAGCGGCGTCACGTCGCCATAGCCGGGCTTGGCGAAGCCGTCATTGGCAAGCGCCCACAACAGCGTCACCAGTTCGGCCGGCGCGGGCTTGAGCAGGGCCGGCATGAAAATGTGGTAAGCGCCGAAGCGGATGCCATATTTGCGCAGGCTGGCGCGCGCGGACTGGTCGAGATCCTTGATCATCTCGGCGACATCGCGGCGGAACAGGACACCCAGGCTCTCGGCCAGACGGAAAGCCAGACCGCGCGACAGCCCGTCGAGATCCTCGGCGCGGGTCAGATCGTCGAGCGGCTTGAGCACGGTGGCGATGTGATGATTGACGAAGCGGTCAATCCGCGCGGCGACAAAATCGCGCGCGGCGCCCGCAAGCTGCTCGTCGGCAAGCAAAACGGATCGTGGCTTGAGCACATGATCGCCCGCCACCAGCCGCGCCACCGGATCGCCGAGCCAGCGGACCGTGCCGTCCGAGCCGATGGCGAAGTCGGAATTGCCGGACGCATGCAGCCGGGCCGCCCGCGCTTCAAACTCCAGCGCCAGCGCCTTCTGCGCGGCGGCGATCACCGCCTTGGCGTCGGGACCATCGGCCGATGCATCGGCGACGAACCGGAAGCCGGCCAATTGTCCAATATGGTGACCTTCAACGAAGACATCACCGTTCACACTGATTTCAGCTTCGAGCATCGCGTTCTCTCTCAGGCGCTTCATGAGCACAGATGTCCTGCGGTCAACAAAGCGTTTCGTCAACCTTTCATGCAACGCATCGGACAATCGGTCCTCGATTTCGCGCGTCTTTTCCTGCCAGTGTGTCGGATCGGCAAGCCATTCAGGTCTGTTTGAAACATAAGTCCAGGTTCGTATCTGCGAGATCCGGGCCGACAATGTGTCGATTTCGCCATCGGTGGAATCGGTCCGGCGCACCTGTTCAGCCAGAAAATCCTCGTTCACCGACCCGGTCCGGATCAGGTCCCGGTAGATCGTGGCAATCAGATCCGCATGCTGCGCAGGCGCGATGCGGCGATAATCGGGCAACGAGCAGACATCCCACAGCGTGGCGACATTGGCCGCCGAGCTCGCCAGATCGCGCACCTCGAAATCATTGACCAGATGCTCAAGCGCGCGCTGGTCGACCGCCGGCAGCGCCCGGGTCAGCCCGGTGATCGACGGAATTTGCTCGAGGCTCGCCTGCAGCGTCTTGAGATTGGAAAAATCGAGCTGCTTGGAGCGCCATTGCAGGATCTTGATCGGCTCGAACACATGGCTTTCAAGCCGGTGCACCAGATCATCGGGCAGAGGCTGCACCTGACCGGTGACGCCGAAGGTGCCGTCACGCAGATGCCGCCCCGCCCGGCCGGCGATCTGGCCGAATTCCGACGCGCTCAGCTGCCGGTAGGAGTAACCGTCGAATTTCCGGTCCTGAGCAAAAGCGACGTGATCGACATCGAGATTGAGACCCATGCCGATGGCGTCGGTCGCCACCAGATAATCGACATCGCCGTTCTGATAGAGCTCGACCTGGGCGTTGCGCGTGCGCGGGCTCAGGGCCCCCAGCACCACCGCTGCGCCGCCGCGCTGGCGGCGCACCAGTTCGGCAATCGCGTAGACCTCGTCGGCCGAAAACGCCACGATTGCCGTGCGCCGCGGCAGCCGGGTGATTTTCTTTGCGCCGGCGTAATGCAGTTCCGACAGGCGCGGCCGTTCAACAATGGTGATGCCGGGCAGCAAATGTTCGAGAATCCCGCGCGCCGTCGCCGATCCGAGAAGCAGCGTCTCCTCGCGGCCGCGCAGCGACAGGATCCGGTCGGTGAAAACGTGGCCGCGCTCCAGATCGCCGGCGATCTGCACTTCATCGATGGCCACGAAAGCAACATTTGCTTCCTGCGGCATCGCTTCGACGGTGCACACGGAATAGCGCGCGCCGGGCGGCGTGATCTTTTCCTCGCCGGTGACCAGCGACACGTGTTGCACGCCGACCTTATCGACCATTCGGCCATAGACCTCACGCGCCAGGAGCCTCAGCGGCAATCCGATCACGCCGGATGAATGCGCCGCCATGCGCTCGATGGCATAGTGGGTCTTGCCGGTATTGGTCGGGCCCAGCACGGCGGTGACGCCGCGCCCGGACAGGATCAAGGGCTTTGGAGGTTGGCTGCGGAAAGCGGGCATTAGCGTCCGTATCGAGATCAAGACGGCTGTTACCTAGCACATCGGCGGGGCCGGGACAGAGGTAAAATCAAGCCGCCCGAAAGCCGGCGGGTTAATCATTGGAACAGTGGCGGAACGAATCAGCGACGAATCAATGACTCGTCCTGATTCCCTATTTGTTCACCGCAATATATGGCGACCGGATGCCTGTTAGCCACCATATGCTGAATCGATCCCGTGGCATTTGACTGCAATCGAACCCACGCCGTTAACCTTTGCGTTTGCCGCCGGAACAGGCTGCGGACGGACCTCGCCGTGTTTCGTGTCCGTTCTTGATTTGTTAAGAATTCCAAACACTTCATGAACGGATTTGGTTGCATTTTATCGATCTGCGTTAACTTCTGGAACAGTGACGGAACGAACCGGCACCGAATCATCGACCTGTCCTGGTTGGCCCTTTGTTCTCCACAACATATGGTCCGCGACCGCTCCTGCGCCACTATTTGCGGGGCCGCGGCAGCGCGGCAGACGCCGGTTTCATCGCCCGAATTAACCTTTGCCTTGAATCCAACCTTCGCAGCGCGTGCGCCTGCCCGGCTCCAGTGCCGCACTCGTTCAGGATTTGTTAATATTTTCAGACACTTCACGCGTATGGTTCAGCACATCCCGTTAACCTTCGGAACAGCCACGGAACGAAGCGGCACCGAATCACCGACCTGTCCTGGTTGGCCATTTGTTCACCGCAACATCTGCCAATGCGACGCCAGACGCCCACCATATGCAGAGACGCCTGTTGGCGATTTCCCGCGAGAGCCTGATCGCCGTTAACCCTTTGCAACAGCGCCCGCGCGCGCCGTTTAGGTCCGCTGTCACGCTTCGCGAACGTTCGGATTTTATTAATTATTCCAAACACTTCGTAAACCGGTTTCGGTGCATTCGAGCGGCCCCGTTAACCTTCGGAACAGCCACGGAACGAAGCGGCGACGAATCAGCGCCCGGCCGCCTTTCCCGGTTTGTTCCCTGCCAGATCTTGTGTCGCGCCGCGCCGCGCCGCCTAAAAGTCAGGCCCGCGCGGCTTTTTCGCTGGCTTGTCGGCCGTGTCTGTTAACCAATTCTTCCGCGCACGGAGCGCCAATTCCCCTTGTCAGCGGAAAAGATGCAAAAGCCGGCTCAGCTGGTCACCTGGCAGCGCCGCCACGTCTCGACCGGCCTCTTCTCGCCGCCAATCGTCCGCTGCAGCCACATTTCTTCGTCGGACAGCACCTGCATCTCGATGGTCTGGCCGGCTTCCGGGTCCCCGGCGGGGCCAACATAGCGGAAATGGTGGCGGTCGTACTGGCCGGAGATTTCGGCCCCGGAGGGGATCATGATCCGCCCGCCGTCAATGCTGACATGCTTGCCATCGGCTGAGCACCAGTCGCCATCAATGCGGTCGGCAAGCGCCGGACCGGCAGTCACCGACAGACCTGTCACGACAGCAATCGCCGCAATCAGACTTTTTCGAGACCCGCGCATCCGCTCGCTCCCATCGGCCTGGCATGGCGCTTCGCCGCCATCCTGATTTATCCCATTCAGGCGGGCAGCTTCAGGACCGCGCGAAGCGAGGCCTCGATCTGGCCGCCACACCAGTCATCACCATACATCGCATCACTCCGGTTCCGAAGCTCGACCTGGGCGGGAAGCGCCGCGATGCGATCAGACAGACCGGCAATCGCCGGCGCGTGCCGGTCTAGCATTGCCCGCAGCGGCGCAAACCTGGCGGTCATCGTGCCCCACAATATTGCTGTGACGATGTCAGCCAGGCCGGGCGCCTGCGTGCCAAGCATGAAACCTGAGCCGGCGGCCAGGCCATGGCGCCGTCCGGTCTCTTCGAAAATCCCCATCCAGCGCGCGAGCCTGGGCTGGAATTCCTTCCAGGTCCCGTCAGTCCAGACCTGCGCGCCATTGTACCTTGTCATTTCGTAAAGCACGTCATTGGCATCGGCGACGATCTTGTGGCTCATGGCATTGAGCACGGGATCGTCCGGCAGCAGCCGGTGCTTCTCGCCCAGATAGGCCAGGATTGCGGGCATCTGGGAGAGATGGATGTTTCTGCCGTGGTCGGTCAGCACCGGCGGTCCCATATGCGGAACCAATTGGGCCGTGGGTTCCGCCGCCATTAGGGCGGCGATCTCATTGTCTCCCGCCTCCTCCCAGGACGCGCCGGCATGGGAAAGCACCGCCCGGACAAATTGACCGCGAAACGGAAAAGGCCAGTAATAGAGGGTGTAATCCGCCATGATCCGCTCTCCATAAGGATAAAATCCTGTTACCCCCGAAGCATCCGCCCGGCGGCTTCCCGCCGGGCGCAAAGTCTCGTCAATGGCCGGCGTCAATCAGCTGAAATACTGCCCGCCGTTGGCCGAAATCGTCGAGCCGGTGATGAAGCCGGCGTCATCGGAGGCCAGGAACACCACGCAGCGGGCGATTTCCTCTGGCTCGCCCAACCGGCCAACCGGGATCTGCGGGATGATGCGCTCGTTGAGCACCGTCTCGTCGATGGCGCGGACCATGTCGGTGCCGATATAGCCCGGGCAGATGGCGTTGACGGTGATGCCGGCGCGCGCGCCTTCCTGGGCCAGCGCCCGGGTGAAGCCGATATCGCCGGCCTTGGCGGCGGAGTAATTGACCTGGCCGGCCTGGCCTTTCTGGCCGTTGATCGAGGAGATGTTGATGACGCGGCCGAACTTGCGTTCGCGCATGCCGCCCCAGACCGGATTGGTCATGTTGAACAGGCCGGTGAGGTTGGTGTTGATCACCTCGCCCCACATCTGCGGCGTCATCTTGTGGAACATGCCGTCGCGGGTGATCCCGGCATTGTTGACCAGCACCGCCACCGGGCCGAGATCGGCCTCGACTTGGCTGATTCCGGCGACGCAGGCGTCGTAGTCGGCGACCGACCATTTGTAGGTCTTGATGCCGGTTTCAGTGGTGAATTTCGCCGCCGCCTCGTCATTGCCGGCATAATTGGCGGCGACGGTGTAACCCGCCGCCTTCAACGCGATGGAAATCGCAGCCCCGATCCCGCGTGACCCTCCCGTCACGATTGCTACCTTACTCATGCTATTCCTCCACTTTCATTTCTTTAACTGTAAGCCTATGATTCTCCCAAATCATACCGATTATAGCTAAAATTCCGCTTAACATCGAAAAAACAAAAATATTATATCTGATTTCATCGTTAGAATTCAATATACTACTATTCAAGGAAGAAGCGAATTCTATAGCTGAGTCACACTCTACCTTTGAATCATTTAACATACTTTCATTAAGTTTAATACTACTAATTACATCGTTAATATCATCAAAAACAACATCTACATTTCTTGTTGTTTTATTATTTATAATTTTCTCAATATGTTTTACATTATTGGAATGTAATTCCCTCGCCTCCTCCACTTTCTGGCAAGACTCTACAACTCGTACATAGGCATCCTTGCCGCTACTCAGCAACTCAACACTTCTAGGTAGCAAATATTGTTGAAAAGGGATTGTACCTAAAACAAATACAATCCCCCATGTTTTCAACAGTCTAGGAGCTGAAACCCAATAGTAGCTATGGGGAAATAGCAACACTTGTAATTATCCGCGCTCGACGCAGAGCGCCACGCCCATGCCGCCGCCGATGCACAATGTCGCCAGGCCCCTCTTGGCGTCACGGCGAACCATTTCGAACAGCAGCGTGTTCAAGATGCGCGCGCCCGACGCGCCGACCGGGTGACCGATGGCGATGGCGCCGCCATTGACGTTGACGATCGCCGGATCCCAGCCCATGTCCTTGTTGACCGCGCAGGCCTGCGCCGCGAAGGCCTCGTTTGCTTCGACCAGGTCGAGATCGCCGACCGTCCAGCCGGCCTTGGCCAGCGCCTTGCGCGAAGCCGGGATCGGGCCGGTGCCCATGATCTGCGGATCGACGCCGGCGGTGGCCCAGGAGGCGATCCGCGCCATCGGAGTGATGCCGCGCTTTGCGGCCTCGGCTTCGGTCATCAGAACGGTCGCAGCACCGCCATCATTGATGCCGGACGCGTTGGCGGCGGTGACCGTGCCTTCCTTGTCGAAGGCCGGGCGCAGCTTGGAGATGCCTTCTATGGTCACGCCGTGCTTGATGTATTCGTCCTCCTCGACCACCGTATCGCCCTTGCGGCCCTTGATGGTGACGGCGGCGATCTCGTCCTTGAACTTGCCTGCCTTCTGCGCGGCTTCGGCCTTGTTCTGCGAATTGACCGCAAAGGCGTCCTGCTCATCGCGCGACAGCTGCCACTGTTTGGCGACGTTCTCGGCGGTGTTGCCCATCAGGTAGTTGTAAAAGGCGTCGGTGAGCGCGTCATGCAGCATGGTGTCAACCATGTTGGCGGCGCCCATCTTGACGCCGTTGCGCAAGTGGATGGCGTGCGGCGCCATCGACATCGATTCCTGGCCGCCCGCGACAATGATGTTGGCGTCGCCGCTTGCGATTTGCTGCATGCCGAGCGCCACTGCGCGCAGGCCCGAACCGCAGAGCTGGTTGAGGCCCCAGGCCGTGGCTTCCTGCGGGATGCCCGCGGCCATGGCCGCCTGCCGCGCCGGGTTCTGGCCCTGGCCCGCCGACAGGATCTGACCGAGAATGACTTCGTCAACTTCCGCCGGCGCAACGCCCGCGCGTTCGAGCGCCGCCCGAATGGCGACCGCGCCCAGCTCATGGGCGGCGACGGAGGACAAAGCGCCGTTGAAAGACCCGACGGGAGTGCGCGCGGCACTGGCGATAACGATAGAGCTCATGATGGATTTTCCCTGTCATGTGGTGGTGTGAAGCTGGCCAGAACGTGACCGAGCTTGATGCCTCTGTCAAATGCCGGAATGCTGAAAACAACATGCAATCGGTTTGACCCGGACAAAAATCCGCGGATTTCCGGCCGCTTTCGCCGCAATGCACAAAGGAATTGTCATTGGCGGTCATTTTCGCCTACAGTCTGGTCAACAAAGCCGGGTTCAGGTCTTGGGAGCCCTTTGAGGAGAACAGGAATGGCGAAAAAAAGCGGTCCGATCACGATCAAGAAATATGCCAATCGCCGTCTCTACAATACAGGCACCAGCACCTATGTGACGCTTGATGATCTGGCGGTCATGGTCAAGAAGGGCGAAGACTTTGCCGTACTCGACGCAAAAAGCGGTGATGACATCACCCACACGGTTCTCACACAGATCATTTTCGAGCAGGAATCCAAGACCGGCAACACGCTTCTGCCGATTTCCTTCCTGCGGCAGCTGATATCGATCTACGGCGATCAACTGCAAATGGTGGTGCCGAGTTATCTCGAGCATTCGATGTCGGCGCTGACCGAACAGCAGGAGCAGGTCCGGGCCCAGATCACCAAATCCTTTGGCGACAATCCTGTCGCCCGCAACATCCAGCTGCCGATCCAGCTGGTCGAGGAGCAGGTCCGCCGCAACACCGAGATGTTCCAGAAGGCGATGCAGGTCTTTTCGCCGTTCGCCCTTGCGCATTCCGCAAACTCCGAGGACACGCAGAAAAAATCCGACACCTCCAGGGACATTGACGAACTGAAGGAACAGCTCAGGTCGCTTCAGGACAAGATCAACTCGATCGACAGCTGACCCTCAACATACGGCATCGCCCGCCCGCCGGAGTGCGCTCCCCGTGCGGGATCAATAACCGGCGGCGTGGCCATCCTTGCGCGGGTCCGATCCGGCGATGAAAAAGCCGCTTTCATGATCGATGACGATCATCTGACCGCCGCCAAGCGGCATCGCCGCCAGCCGCACTTGGTGACCCAGATCGGTAAGTCCGCTTGAAACCGCCTCCGGCACCCCGGCCTCGATGTCGAGCACCCCGTCCGCTCCCCAAAACACCCTGCCATGGTCGATCGCTTGCTGCGGATCCATGCCGTGATCGGCGAAATTGGAAAACACATGCGCGTGGCCCATCGGCTGATAGGCGCCGCCCATCACCCCGAACGAGACCGACGGCCTGCCCTGCCTTAAGGCCATTGCCGGAATGATGGTGTGCATCGGCCGTTTCGATGACCCGATTTCATTGGGATGGCCTTCGGCCAGCGTGAAACAGGACCCGCGGTTCTGCAGCACGATGGCGCTGTCCGGCGTGACGATCTGGCTGCCAAAGGATCCGTAGACCGAGTTGATGAAGGACACAGCCATGCCGTCTCGGTCCGCCACCGTCAGATAGACCGTGTCGGAACTGGGCAGGCCGGGCAGCGCGATGGAAGGGTTGCGCCTTGTCCGGTCAATCTGGCCGGCAAGCGTCTGCGCGAACTCCATCGAGGTCAGTTCAGTGCTGCTCATCACCATGTGGCCGGGGTCGGCCACCATGGCGTCGCGCACGGCATAGGCCACCCGGCCCGCCTCGATTTCCAGATGATAGCGCTGGGCGCTGTCGGGCGGCAGGTCGCGGCTGCCCAGCAGCGTCATCAGGTTCATCATGATCAGAGCCACCACGCCCTGGCCATTCGGCGGAATTTCCAGAACCTGATGTCCACCATAGGAGGTCGAGATCGGCGTCACCCAGTCGGCTGCCACCGCCGCCAGATCGGCCTCGCTGAGAAAACCGCCCCTGGCTTGCACAGTGGCGGCGATGCCTGCGGCCAGCTCGCCCTGATAGAACGCCGAGGCCCCCTGACTGGCGATCCGCCGCAAGGTCTTGCCAAGCGCTGGACAGGCGAACCGGTCGAAGACCTTCGGCGCCTCGCCGTTGATCAGCATGTGGCGCACCGCGCCTTCGTCCTGGCGCAGGGTCTCAACCTGCCGGATCCAGTCGAAGGCCACGCGCGGCGTCACCGGATAGCCGTCTTCGGCAAGCCTTATGGCGTCCACAAACAGCCGCTCGAACGGCAATTTGCCGAATCTCTCGTGCAGGGCTTCCCAGGCCCTGAGCGCTCCCGGCGCGGTCACCGAATGGGCCGAATGCTGCGGGATCTCAACAAATCCATGGGCGCGATACCAGGCCGCGTCAGCGCCGGCCGCCGCCCTGCCGGAGCCGTTGAGACCGTGCACCTGGCCATCGGCCTCGGCAACCAGCGCAAAGCAATCGCCGCCGATCCCGGTCATGTGCGGCTCCACCACCGCCAAGGTCACTGATGCGGCAATCGCCGCATCGGCGGCCGAACCGCCCTCGCGCAGCACCGCGATCGCGGTTGAAGTCGCCAGCGGATGCGACGTCGCCGCAATTCCGTTTTCGGCAAGAACCGGAGACCGTCCGGGCAGGTCAAATCGGCGCATGGTATGTCCCGTTTTCTATTAATCTTTCAGCCCCGCCAATGGTTCAAACAGTGGCGCAACGAACCCTTCAGGTCCTATAAGCGTCCTGTCTGTTTCCGATATTGATTTGAAAGGTGTCTCATATGACTGATCTCTCCCTGGCCAAGTCGCTCAAGATCATCACCACGGCGCTCGCAAAAGGCAAGGAGCTTGGTCTCAAGCCGTTGGCCGTGGTGGTGCTCGACGCCGGCGGCCACGTCAAAGCCTTCCAGCGCCAGGATGGCGCGTCGATGATGCGGTTCGAGATCGCCAGCGGCAAGGCCTATGGCGCGCTGGCCGTCGGCATCGGATCCCGCTGGCTCAATGCCCAGGCCGAGACCCGGCCGCACTTCCTCGAAGGCCTCTCAGCCGTGTCAGGCGGAAGGATCGTGGCAATCCCCGGCGGCGTGCTGATCCGCAACCGCAAGGGCGCGATCATCGGCGCGGTGGGCATTACCGGCGATACATCCGACAATGATGAAATCGCCGCCATTGCCGGCATCGAAGCCACGGGCTTCACACCTGACGCGGGTTAGGGCCGCGCAATGAAACTGATCGCCGGGCTACAGTCCGATCGAAACGTCACGGCCCGCCGAGCGGATCGAGACGGAGAACCCGGCGATCACGTCGATGAAGGCAATCACCATCAGGATGAAAAACACATGTGTGGCCGCATTCCGCACCAGCAGGAACTCGACCAGGAAAGCCACAAACACCAGCATCGAAAGCATGTGATCGATCACCGACCATGAGCCGGTGCGTGTCGCCTTCAAAACCTCGATGAAGAGCAGAACCAGGGAAACGACAATCAGCAGGTCACCCAGGCTCATGGTCCAGGTCGCGCCCGACATCATCGACAATGACGTGATGGTCGAGCCCAGCCCGGCGACCCCGCCGCCAATCAATCCGATCATGACCAGATTATAAGCAATAAACGGCACGATCATCAGCGGTATGGCGGCGAGCATGGCGGGAACCCTCGTAACTGGAATTGGCGGCGTGATGACAATGCGGAATCAATCCGCCCTGCGCAAGCCCATTGCCCGCCGGTTCAGGTCCGGACAGACGCGTCAGGCATAGACCACCAGCAGATCCTTGGCGTCGATCTGGTCGCCGGTCTTGACCAGAACCTCGGCCAGCACCCCGTCGCGTTCGGCATGAATCGCCGTTTCCATTTTCATCGCCTCGATCGACACCAGCACATCGCCCGCGGTGACCTCCTGTCCGGGGACAACGGAAACGGCGGAAATCACCCCCGGCATCGGGGCTGCGACATGGGCGTCATTGCCGGGTTCGGCCTTGCGGCGCGCCGCCGAGCCCGATGCCCCATGCGCCCGGTCCGGCACCTTGACCCGCCTTGGCTGTCCATTGAGTTCGAAGAACACGGTGACCATGCCCTTGTCGTCGGTTTCGCCCTGGGCCAGGTTTTGGACGACCAGCGTCTTGCCCTTTTCAATCTCGATGAACAATTCGCCGCCGACCGGGAGCCCGTAAAAATAGGCAGATGTCGGCAACATGCTGACCGGTCCGTAGGTTTCCGTCGCCAGCGCGAAATCGGTAAACACTTTCGGATACATCAGGTAGGAGGCAAACTCGGTCTCGCTGACCTTGCGCTCAAGCTTGCCTTCGATCTCGGTTCGTTCGGCGTCCAGATCGGCATCCGGCAGCAATGAGCCGGGCCGGGCCGTATAGGCTTCCTCGCCCTTCAGCACCTTGCGCTGCAGCGCCTGTGGCCATCCCGAGGGTGGCTGGCCGAGGTCGCCGCGCATCATCGAGACCACCGAGTCCGGGAACGAGACATCCTTGGACGGATTTTCGACATCGGCGACGCTGAGATCCTGGCTGACCATCATCAGCGCCATGTCGCCCACAACCTTGGACGATGGCGTCACCTTGACGATGTCGCCAAACATCTGGTTGGCGTCGGCATAGGCCTGCGCCACTTCATGCCAGCGCGTCTCCAGCCCCAGCGAGCGCGCCTGTTCCTTCAGATTGGTGAACTGCCCGCCCGGCATTTCATGCAGATAGACTTCCGATGCCGGCCCCTTCAGATCGCTTTCAAACGCCGCATACTGGTTGCGCACCGCCTCCCAGTAAAACGAAATCCGGCGGATCCATTCGGGATCGAGACCAGGATCGCGCTCATGGCCTTTCAGCGCTTCGACAATCGAACCCAGGCAGGGTTGCGACGTGTTTCCCGACAATGCGTCCATCGCCGCGTCGATCGCATCGACGCCGCTGTCGACGGCGGCAAGCACCGTGGCTGCCGATATGCCCGAGGTATCATGGGTGTGAAAATGGATCGGCAGATCGGTGGCGTCGCGAAGCGCTGTAAACAACTGCCGCGCGGCGGCGGGCTTCAACAGCCCGGCCATGTCCTTGAGCGCGATGATATGGGCGCCGGCTTTCTCGAGCTCGATAGCCAGATTGGTGTAGTATTTCAGATCATATTTCGGTCGCGCCGAGTTGAGGATGTCGCCGGTGTAGCAGATCGCCGCTTCGCAGAGCTTGTTTTCCTCGGCCACCGCATCCATCGAGACGCGCATGTTCTCGACCCAGTTGAGGCAATCGAACACACGGAACAGGTCGATGCCGCCGCTGGCGGCCTGACGCACGAAATGCTTGACCACATTGTCGGGGTAGTTCTTGTAGCCGACGCCATTGGCGCCGCGCAGCAGCATCTGCAGCAACAGGTTGGGCGCGTCTGCGCGGATCTGCTCCAGCCTCTCCCACGGGTCTTCGGTCAGGAACCGCATCGACACATCGAAGGTGGCGCCGCCCCAGCATTCCAGCGACAAAAGGTTCGGCAGCGCCTTGGCATAGGTGCCCGCGATGCGGGCGATATCGTGCGTGCGCATGCGGGTTGCGAGCAGCGACTGGTGTCCGTCGCGCATCGTCGTGTCGGTGATCAGCACCCGCTTCTCGTTGCGCATCCACGCACCGAAGCCTTTCGGGCCAAGCTGGTCGAGCCTCTGCTTGCTGCCATCGGCAATCGGCGCATCCACATAGGGGATGCGCGGCTTGGCGGCGTCTTCCACCGGCCGCGGCCGGCCGCGGGCTTCCGGGTGACCGTTGACGGTGACATCGGCGAGATAGGTCAACAGCTTTGTCGCCCGGTCCTGGCGTTTGACCTGCTCGAACAGTTCCGGCGTGGTGTCGATGAAGCGCGTCGTGTAGGTGTTGTTGAGAAACTTCTCGTGGCCGATGATGGCCTCGAGAAAGGTCAGATTGGTGGCGACGCCGCGGATGCGGAATTCGCGCAGCGCCCGGTCCATGCGGCGGATGGTTTCCTGCGCCGTTGGCGCCCAGGCCGTGACCTTCTCGAGCAGCGGATCATAAAACCTGGTTATTACCGCGCCGGAATAGGCCGTGCCGCCATCGAGCCTTATGCCGAAGCCGGTGGCGCCGCGATAGGCGGTGATGCGGCCATAATCGGGAATGAAATTCTGCTCCGGATCCTCGGTGGTAATCCGGCATTGCAGCGCATGGCCATTGAGGTGGATGTCCTCCTGCCTGGGAACGCCCGATTCCGGCGTGCCGATGGCAAAACCGTCAAGGATGTGGATCTGCGCCTTGACGATGTCGATGCCGGTGACCTCCTCGGTCACGGTATGCTCGACCTGAATGCGCGGATTGACCTCGATGAAATAGAATTCGCCGCTGTCGATATCCATCAGATATTCGACCGTGCCGGCGCCGACATAGCCGGTGGCATTGGCGATCTTGAGCGAATAGGCGGCAAGCTCCTGCCGCTGCTCTTCGTTCAGATAGGGCGCGGGCGCCCGCTCGACGACCTTCTGGTTGCGGCGCTGCACCGAGCAGTCGCGCTCGAACAGATGCACCGCGTTGCCATGGGTATCGCCGAGGATCTGGCTTTCGACATGGCGGGCCCGTTCCACCAGCTTTTCCAGATAGACCTCGTCCTTGCCAAAGGCGGCCATGGCCTCGCGCTTGGCTTCCAGCACCTCGCGTGACAGATCCTTGGGATCACGGATGGCGCGCATGCCGCGACCGCCGCCGCCCCAGGATGCCTTCAGCATGATCGGGTATCCGATCTCCTCGGCCATCCGCGCCACTTCCGCCATGTCGTCGGGAAGCGGCTCGGTCGCCGGCACCACAGGAACGCCGATCTCGATGGCGAGATTGCGGGCGGCGACCTTGTTGCCCAGACGCCGCATCGTTTCGGCCCGGGGACCGATGAAGATGATGCCGGCGGCATCGCAGGCGTCGACAAATTCGGGGCTCTCCGACAAGAGGCCATAGCCGGGATGGATCGCATCGGCGCCGGATTGTTTCGCGACCCGGATCACCTCCTCGATCGACAAATAGCTTTCGATCGGACCCATGTCGCGCGCCAGATGCGGTCCGCGTCCGACCTGGTAGGATTCATCCGCCTTGAACCGGTGCAGCGAGAGCTTGTCCTCCTCGGCCCAGATGGCGACGGTCTTGATGCCCAGTTCGTTGGCGGCGCGAAAGACGCGAATGGCGATTTCTGAACGGTTGGCGACGAGAATTTTGGAAATCGGCACAGACGGGCTCCCGGATTTGGGCGAAGAGACCGAGGCTTAGACAAACCCCGCAGCCAATCATTAGCGTCTGTTTTGCTGCAGTGCAAATAAGAACAAGCACCATTCCTATGAGCAAAAGGGAGAAGCAACAGCGCTGTTTGCAAGAGGACACACCAAGAGCTGGCCTGCAGCGCCACCACCCAAACCAGAACTGTCCACAGGACCTAGGAGATCAGCCCAAGCCTGAACGCGATCGCCACCACATGATGGCGGTTCTTGGCCTGCAATTTTTCCTGGATGCCATTCATGTACCAGTCGACAGTGTGCGCCGACAGACCGAGTGTGGCGCCCATCTCGTTGGAGGTCATGCCGTAGCCCAGATGTTCAAGTGTCTCCAGTTCACGGCGGGTCATCTGCACGACAACCGGCCGGCTGATCCGCTCATGGGCCGCCGGATCAAGAACCTCCAGAAGCTCCCAGAAGGCCTTCTTGGCCAGCGCATCCATCATCGCCATCTGGGACGGCGAGAGGTTGATCACCCGACCCGCCACCGTAAGCACGCCCACCAGTCCGCGCCGTCCGTGGATCGGAAAAACATATCCGTCCTCCAGCCCGTGACGCCGCGCGTCCACCATCATCCGCTCCATGCGCTTGCGATGCGGGTCGTCCTGGAATACCTCCAGCGCTTCGCGCCAGCGGTAGCCCTTCTGGCCATGGCCGAGATACCGCACGATCGGATCGATCGCTGCATATTTTCGCTTCACATAGAGTTCAGGCCATCCCTTCGGCCATTGGCCTGCGAGCATGAACTCGTCCGCATCGCTCTCGGGACCCGGCTGCCGGACAAGGGTGAAAAAATCGAAGCCAAGCGTCCCGATAATATCGCACAGCCGCCCGCGAAGGAGGTCGGCATCCGCCTCTCCGTTGCTTTCGGTTTCCAGAAACTGCAGAACCGCATTCATGTTCATAGTTTCCTCCACAGGAATGTAATCCTTAGGTTTTCCTTCATTGCAAACCAGAGCTGCGGAAACTGGTCTGTTCTTAAGGACGGATGCAAACTTTGTAGTTGCGCCATGGAGTCATTGCAATCCCTCCTTAAGTAAGGCACGCACGAGCTCGCTCATGCATGAACCCCACGCAGATCTACCATGGCCCTGGTCAGGCTGCAAAACCTGAGCGCCATGGGCTAAAAAGAGTAAGACAGTATGCAAGCCTTTCCGTGCAGGGCACGCATCTGAAAGGACAAGCCGATCCAACTGTGGAGGATCGGCCGCAATGTCAGGGATGACAGCTCAATCGCGTCTCATGCCAAGCAGTCCGACGCGACGAAACCGTTCAGATGCAGGCCTCAAACAAGGCCCTGGTGTTCTCGGTTGTCATCTTGACCGGATTGCCACCTGCGCTCGGGTCCTCCAGCGCCATCGCCGTCATCTCGTCGATCCGGTCGCGCCCGACGCCCAGTTGCGCGAGCTTGTCGGGAACGCCGAGATCGGCGCGCAGCTTGAGCACGAACTCATAGAAGCCGTCGAAGCCGCCGCCGATCCCCATACAGTCCGCGGCCCGGGCGATCCGGTCTTCGATTGCCGGCCGGTTCATCCTGAGCACCGGCGGCATCACCACCGCATTGGTCATGCCGTGATGGGTGTTGTAGACCGCGCCGACCGGGTGCGACAGCGCATGGATGGCGCCGAGGCCTTTCTGGAAAGCCACCGCGCCCATCGCCGCTGCACTCATCATTTCCGCGCGCGCGTCGAGATTGGAACCGTCAGCAACCACCAGCGGCAGGTTTTCCTTGACCAACCGCATGCCCTCGAGCGCGATGCCCTGGCTCATCGGGTGGTAGAACGGCGAGGAATAAGCTTCGAGACAATGCGCGAACGCATCCATGCCGGTGCCCACCGTGATGACCCTTGGCATGCCGACAGTCAGCTCCGGGTCACAGATGGTCACCGATGGAAGCAGCTTGGGATGGAAGATGATCTTCTTCACATGGGACTGAGAGTTGGTCAGCACGCCGGCGCGGCCGACTTCCGATCCTGTGCCCGCCGTGGTCGGCACGGCAATGATCGGGGCAATGGCGCTGGCATTGGCGCGGGTCCACCAATCGCCAATATCCTCGAACTCCCAGACCGGGCGGGTCTGACCAGCCATAAAGGCGATGAGCTTGCCGAGATCGAGCCCGGAGCCGCCGCCAAAGGCGATGACACCATCATGGCCGCCCTTGTTGAACATTTCGACGCCTTGGGCGAGGTTGATATCGTTCGGGTTTGGATCAACCTCGGCGAAGATGGCCCGGCCAAGGCCCGCGGCGTCGAGAAGATCAAGCGCGTTCGCCGTGATCGGCAGCGACGCCAGTCCGCGGTCGGTGACCAGCAACGGCTTCTTGATGCCCGCTGCCTGACAGGCGTCGGCAAGTTCCGAAATGCGGCCTGCGCCAAAGCGGATTGCGGTGGGATAGGACCAGTTGGCGCGCGGGCTCATGCGGATTTCTTTCTCAGGTGATAGGATTTGGGACGGGTGAGATTGTGGAAGCCGATTTCGGACAGCGAACCGCCGCGGCCGGTGGCCTTGCAGCCGGTCCAGCACAGCGCTGGATCAAGATAGTCGGCGCGGTTCATGAACACCGTGCCGGTCTCGATGTCCTCACCGATGCGGGCGGCCCGCTCGGGATCATTGGTCCACAGCGAGGCGGTCAGGCCGAACTGGCAGTCATTCATCAGGGCAATCGCTTCCTCGTCGCTGTCGACCGGCATGATGCCGACCACCGGGCCGAAGCTCTCATCACGCATCACCCGCATGTCATGGGTGACGTCGACCAGCACCTGCGGCATCAGATAGGCGCCGCCGTCATCGGCCGGGAACAGTTTCGGGTCGATCAAGCCGCGCGCGCCGGCGGCCAGGGCTTCCTGGGTTTGCGCCCTGACTTCGGCCGCGAACCGCACATTGGCCATCGGGCCGATCGTGGTCTCCTGCTCGAGCGGATTGCCAAGCTTGAGCCCTGAGGAAACCCATGCCGCGGCCTTCTCGACAAAGGCATCGTAAAGCGGGCGGGCGATGTAGAGCCGTTCGATACCGCAGCAGCATTGGCCGGCATTGTACATCGCGCCGTCCATCAGCACGTCGACGGCCCAATCGAGATCGGCGTCTTCCATCACATAGCCGGGATCCTTGCCGCCAAGCTCCAGCCCGAGGCCGGTGAAAGTGCCCGCCGCGGCCCGCTCGATCGCCTTGCCGCCGCCGACAGAGCCGGTGAAATTGATGAAATTGAAGCTGCCGGCCGAGATCAGCTTCTCGGTGCCCTGATGGTCCAGAAACAGGTTGATGAACACATCCTCCGGCAATCCGGCTTCGCGGAAGGCGCGCGCCATGCGCTCGCCAACCAGCAGCGTCTGTGTCGCGTGCTTGAGCACCACGGTGTTGCCGGCGATCAGCGCCGGGACGACCGTGTTGATCGCCGTCATGTAGGGGTAGTTCCAGGGCGCGACGACGAAGACGACGCCGTGCGGAACATGCTCGATGCGGCGCTCGAACTGCGCCGAATTTTCAATCTCGATCGGCGCCAGCGCCCGCGCCGCGATGCCGGCCATGTAATTGGTGCGCTCGTTGACGCCGCCGAATTCGCCGCCGTAACGGACCGGACGGCCCATCATCCAGGCCAGTTCCGGCACCACCTCGTCTTTCATCTCGTTGAGCCGGGCGACGCCGGCCCTGACCAGCCCGATCCGGTCCTCCAGCGACCGACGCGCCCAGTCTTTTTGCGCTTTTCGCGCCCGCGCAACAGCCGCCGCTGCGTCATCGACAGCCAACACCGGCCGTTCGGCGTAAACCGAACCGTCGATGGGCGATATGCATTTCAAACTGCTCATGACCTGGTCTCCTCGTGGCGGCTCGCCGCTTCAGGGCGCGGCGCCGGCCATCAATCATCATTGTTTGGCGTGTCCGTCACACCCGTTCAAACCCGCGCGCGATCTCCCAGTCGGTCACGGCCTTGTCGAATTCTTCCTGTTCCCACTCGGCGCAGCGCACATAGTGATCGATCACCGCGTCGCCCATCGCCTCGCGCAACATTTTCGAATTGCGCAATGTCTCGGTCGACGCCCGCAAGGTCGAGGGAATGTGCTTGGCTTCGGCATTCTCGTAGACGTCGCCACCCGTCGGCGGCGCCAGTTCCAGCTTCTGCTCGATCCCCTTGATGCCCGCGGCGATCAGGGCCGCCTGGGCCAGATAGGGGTTCATGTCCGAGCCGCCGATGCGGCACTCGACGCGCACCGCCTTCGAGCCTTCGCCGCACAGCCGGAACCCGGCGGTGCGGTTATCCACCGACCAGACCGTACGGGTCGGCGCGAAGGTACCCTTCATGAAGCGCTTGTAGCTGTTGACATAGGGCGCCAAGAACCAGGTGTAGTCGGAGGCGTACTCGATCAGGCCGGCCATGAAATGGCGCATCAGCTCAGACATGCCATACTCGCCATTGACGTCCTGGAAAGCCGGGGTCTTGCCCTGCCACAGCGACATATGGACATGCGAGGATGAGCCGACCTTGTTGGGATTCCATTTCGGCAGGAACGTCGCCGAGCGCCCATTGGCCCAGGCAATCTCCTTGACCGCATGCTTGGCGATGGTGTGATGGTCGGCGCAGTCGAGCGCTTCGGCGTAGCGGATATTGAGCTCTTCCTGGCCTGTCTCGGCTTCGCCCTTGGAGTTCTCGATCGGAATGCCCGCGGCGAAGAGATGGTTGCGCACCGGGCGCATGATCACCTCTTCCTTGGTGGTCTGCAGGATGTGATAATCCTCATTGTAGGCGCTGATCGGCGTCAGTTCGCGATAGCCTGACTTGGCGAGATCCCGGTAGCTCTGTTCGAACAGGAAGAATTCCAGCTCGGTCGCCATCATCGCCTCATAGCCCAGTTCCTTGAGGCGGGCGATCTGCACCTTGAGCATCTGGCGCGGCGATTGCGGCACCGGCTTGTGGGTCTTGTGATCGAGAAGGTCGCACAGCACCATCGCGGTGGCTTCGAGCCAGGGAACGCGGCGCATGGTGGAGAGGTCCGGCTTCATCACATAGTCGCCATAGCCGGCGCGCCAGCTGGTGGTGGCGTAACCGTCCGGCGTCGCCATTTCGAGGTCGGTGGCCAGCATGTAGTTGCAGCAGTGGGTTTCCTCATGGCTCGAGTCGATGAAGTTCTGCACATGGAACCGTTTGCCCATCAGTCGTCCCTGCATGTCGACGCAGCACACCAGCACCGTGTCAATGTCCCCGGATTTGGCGGCAGATTTCAACGCGTCAAAAGAAAGGTTTCCAGCCATGTGTTCTGATCCTGGTCATCGGCCCCGGGGGCACGGATTTGGGAGGCGCTGTAGCGGCAAACCGCCCCCCGGCGCAAGCCGGGAGGCGAAGGTCGTAAACGGCTGTCGGCTCAGCTTTCGCCGTAGGGGAAGCCGGCCTTGTTGATGACGCCATTGTATTCCTTGAAGATCGCGATGACCTTCGCCTTGGTTTCGCTTTCCGCGGCGACTTCATCCCAGAACTTCACGGCGGCGTCTTCCACCTGTTTCCACTCGGCGGCGGGAACGGAGCGGAGCTCCAGCTTGTCGCCGGTGGCGCGCAGCTTGGCTTCGCCGCCCCAGTACCACTGGTTGCGGAAGGTGTGGCTGGCTTCCATGCAGGACATGTAGAGCGCCTTGAGGTGTTCGGGCAGCGCGTTCCACTTTTCCTCGTTGGCGAACCAGGAACCGATCCAGGCGCCGGAGATGTTGTTGGTCAGGAAGTAGTCGGTCACATTGGCCCAGCCGACGGTGTAGTCCTCGGTGATCCCCGACCACGACATGCCGTCAAGTTCGCCGGTCTGCACGGCCACTTCGGCGTCTTCATAGGGAATTGACACCGGCACCACGCCGAACTGGGTCAGGAAGCGGCCGGCCGTCGGGAAGGTGTAGAGCTTGAGGCCATCGAGATCGGCGACGCTCTTGATTTCCTTCTTGGTATTGAAGTTGCACGGATCCTGGCCTGCGGCCGAAAGCCAGACGACGCCGGTCCCGGAATAGGCTTCGCGCCAGATATCGGCCAGGCCATATTGCTGGAACAGCACCGGCACATCCAGGATCGAACGTGTGGCGAACGGGAAATAGCCGCCGAACAGGCCGACTTCCACCGGCGACGCCATCGAATCATCGTCCGAATGCACGGCGTCGATGGTTCCGGCCTGCATGGCTCGGAACAATTCGCCGGTCGGCACGATCTGATCAGCGAAGAAAAGTTCGATGACCATTTCGCCATTGGCCGCCTTGTTGAAGGCATCGACGAAAGGCTGGGTCACGAACTGCCCCAGCGTTGCGCCGGCGTAAGTCTGCATGCGCCAGCGGATGGGTTCCTGGGCCAGGGCCGGTGGGGCCGCAAGCACGGTTCCGGCCGCCACGCCGGCAACGCCGGCCTTGGAAAGAAATTGACGCCTCTTGATCATGCTCATGCTGTTCTCCTTTTCAGATTGTCTTCTTTGCACATTGCTCATTTCAGCCTTGAAGCTTGCCCTGGAACTGCTGCGGAAGCCACAAGGCCAGCTCCGGGAACATCATCACGATCATCAATGTGAGCAGCATGACCGCGACGAAGGGAATGACGGACAGATAGATATCACGCAGCTTGATTTCCGGCGGCGCCATGGCGCGCATCAGGAACAGATTGTAGCCGAATGGCGGCGTCATGTAAGCGATCTGGCAGGTGATGGTGTAGAGCACGCCGTACCAGACCAGATCGAAACCGAGCAACTTGACCAGTGGCACATAAAGCGGCGCCACGATCACCAGCATCGCCGTGTCGTCCAGGAAGGTTCCCATCAGCAGGAAGCTCAACTGCATCAGGATCAGCACATGCCAGGGTTCGAGACCGAGCTGGCCGAGGAAGAAATTCTCGATGGCGCGGACAGCGCCCAGACCATCGAACACCGCGCCGAAGCAGAGCGCGGCCAGAATGATCCACATGAACATGCAGGAGATGCCAAGCGTCTTGCGCATGACGTTCTCCATCACCTGGCGCGTCAACCGGCCCTTGATCAGGGCCGCCGCCATCGAGGCCAGCGCGCCTACGGCCGAGCTTTCCACCAGGCTGGTATAGCCGAGCAGGAACAGGCCGTTCATCAAGAAAAAGATCATGAAGGGCAGGATGCCCGCCTTGAGCAGGCCGATCCGCTCCTTCCAAGTGATGGCGTCGCGTTCCTCCTTGGGCAGCGGCGGTCCAAGATGCGGCTGAAGCTGGCAGCGCACCGCGATGTAGACGATGAACAGACCGGCCATCAGCAGGCCCGGGAACACCCCTGCCAGCCACAGCTGGCTCACCGGCTGGCGGGCGATCATGCCATAAAGCACCAGCACCACCGACGGCGGGATCAGGATCCCCAGCGACGACCCGCCCTGGATCACGCCGGTGATCATCAGCTTGTCGTAACCGCGCCTGAGCAGTTCGGGCAGCGCGATCGTGGCGCCGATGGCCATGCCCGCCACCGACAATCCGTTCATCGCCGAAATCACCACCATCAGAAAGATCGTGCCGATCGCCAAGCCGCCCGGAACCGGGCCGAACCAGACGTGAAACATCCGGTAGAGATCATCGGCGATGCGGCTTTCCGACAGCATGTAGCCCATGAAGATGAACATCGGCAGGGTCAGCAGCGGATACCATTTCATCAGCTTGATCGATTGCGCGAAGGCAATTTCTACGCCGCCCGTGCCCCACAGCGGAAGCGCCGCGATCACCGCGACGGCGCCGATGACGCCGAAAACCCGCTGTCCGGTCAGCAGCAGCGCCATCATCGAGGCGAACATGAAGAGCGCGATCAGTTCGTAGCTCAAAGGCCCGCCTCGCTTTGGTGGTCGACGCTGACGCCGCGCAGGAAAAGTATGTCGCGGAGCAACTCCGCAATGGTCTGCAAAAGCATCAGCAGGATGCCCAGAACTGCGACGAGCTTGACCGGCCACATGTAGGGCCGCCAGACTGAATGGGCCCGCTCGCCATATTCGATGGCGTAGGTGGTGCTCGAAATCCCGCCATAGAGCAGCACGCACAGATAGAAGATCAGAAACAGCACCGTGACCGCGTCGATTGCCGCCTTGCGGCGCGGCGACCAGCCGCCATAGATGAGATCCATGCGCACATGATCACCCATTTGCATCGAATAGGCGCCGCCAAGCAGATAATAGGCGACCATGATGAACTGGGCGAATTCAAGCGTCCACAGCGCCGGCGACCCGGCATATTTGGTCAATGACGACCAGAACAGAACTCCCATCAGGGCGAAGATCAGATACATCGCGAACCGGCCGACACGCCGGTTGAAGATGTCGACTGCGCGGATGTAGGCCTCAGCCATCTTCATGCCGCCGGACCTCCCCTGCGGCAGGGCACAGATCTTGGGCGCGCCGGCAGGTCTTGCCAGAATGGAGTGGCGGGATCATGCATGACGGCGTCCTCCTTCTGTTTTCAGCCGCTCAAGCGACACCGTGAGAAGCTCCGCGATCCGCCCGGCCCAGGCCGCCTGGCCGGATGCATCGGAAATCAGATCATTGCGGATTTCCAGCATGACGTTGGGAATTTGTCTGGTCAATCCATGACGCTTGAGCGTGTGGGTGACGCCGTCTTGCGGCCCGTAGGGATAGTTCCGGCTGACATGAGCCAGCTTCGCCGCCGCGTCGAGCATGGCATCGGCCAGCCTTTGATCGTCATCATGCAGGATGCCGAGATGGCCGTCCCGCGGGCGGCCGAAATAGACCGGCGTGAACGAGTGAACCGTCACCAGCACCACGTTGCGGCCCTGTCCCAACCGCGTGTCGACGAGATCGTCGATGGCCCGATGGAAGGGAACATAGAGCGCTTCGGCACGGCGTGACCGGTCCTGCGCATCAAGGCCCGCATTGCCGGGGATCTCATAGACCTCACTGCGCGCCGGATAGGCGTCGGCGGAGTCGGGCGGGCGGTTGCAATCATAGGCCAGCCGGGAAAACCGGTGCGAGATCAGCGGCGCGTCAAGCAGGTCGGACAGGCGCTCGGCAACGCCCGCCGCGCCGATATCCCAGGCGATGTGACTTTTCAACGCCGCGTCATCGAGCCCCAGATCGCCCAGCGCCTTGGGCAGTGTCCTTGATGCGTGCTCGCACACCAGCACCACGTCGCTCGCCCCGCCGGGACGGCGAACCTCATAAATCGGCCCTTCTGATGGATCAATCAGCACGGCTTCCTGCACCTTGATATTCGCTCCCGGCCCCTGCGGCCTGTCTGGCCGCTTTCGTAACAATGATTAGGATTGCCTGATCATTGTCAATCCTGTAATTTTTATTACATAGTGCCGAGACATCGGGAGTAACAGGAATGGCTATACGGGAACAGGTCCAGGCGGCATTGGGGACCTTGCCCGGGGCCGAGAAAAAGATCGCCCACGCGTTTCTCGCCAACTATCCGAGCATAGGCCTGTCGACGATCGCCGAACTCGCGGCGCTGGCCGGCACCAGCGCGCCGACAGTGCTGCGCTTTGTCGCCAGGCTGGGGTTCGACTCCTATCCGGATTTCCAAAGGACCCTGCGGGCCGATGTGCAGGCGCAATTGATGTCGCCGCTCGAACGCGCCCGCAGCACCGGGCCGGTCACCGACAATCCGGCGCTCAAGGCCAGTTTTGCCAGCGTCGCCGCCAATCTCGAGGCCACCCTGAAAGCCGTGCCTGAAAGCGAGTTCGAGGCGGCCTGCGATCTTCTCAGCGATCACAAGTCCACCTGCTATTTTCTCGGCGGCCGGTTCACCGATAGCATCGCCGCCTATATGGCGGCCCACCTCAGGATCATTCGACCCAATGTCAGGCATTTTGACGGACAGACCTCGACCTGGCGCGATCAGCTTCTGGACGTGCGCCCCGGCGATGTCGCCGTGCTGTTCGACATCCGCCGCTATCAGTCCGATCTGGTCCGGCTGGGAGAATTGATGGTCGAGCGCAAGGCCCGTATCCTGCTGATCACCGATCCCTGGTTGTCGCCGATCGCCCGCTCGGCGCGCGTGGTGCTTCCCTGTGTGGTCGATGCGAACCGGACCTGGGATTCGAGCGTAACCCTGCTGGCTCTCGCCGAAGCGCTGATTGACCGTGTCTCGCGCGCCCAGTCCGACGCCGCCCGCACGCGCATGCAGACCCTTGAGGACATTCACTGGAACAATTTTCCGGGGCGCTAGATCATTCGCGCATGCTTGCGCAAACCATCCGCTTCCAATATCCATCGGATCATGGATCAGCAAACCGCCTTGGATGCATTTTCCGCCTTGAGCCAGGAAACCCGGCTTGCCGTGTTCCGGCTTCTGGTCGCCTCAGGCCCCGAAGGACTGGCGTCCGGCGAGATCGGGGAACGTCTCGGCGTCCGCCAGAACACCATGTCGACCAATCTCGGCATTCTGCTCAAGGCCGGGCTGGTCCGCCGCGTCCGCGACGGCCGCAATGTTCGCTACCAAGCCGATCATGCCGGCATCAGCGGTCTCTTGGGATTCCTGCTTGAAGACTGCTGCGGCGGCAAGCCCGATCTGTGCCAGCCCGTGATAAGGCAGATCTCCTGCGCGTAGCCGGGAACCCGGTTTCCGGTCCGGTGCTGCCCAGATTCACAAACCATCACGTTTCAAGTGGGCGCTGTGACCCTGCGATAGAGGTGCCAGGTGGCATGACCCAGCACCGGCAAGACCACCAGCAGCCCGGCGAATGCCGGAGCCAGGGCGACAAGCGTTGCAAAGCCAACCGCAAAGCCAAAGGCGAGCATGGGCAGCGGATTTTTCACCACCGTGGCAATGCTGCTGATCATGGCGGTGACAAAATCCACCTCGCGCTCGGCCAGCATCGGCAAGGCGATCACCGTTGTCGAAAACAGCACCGACGCCAGAAAGGCGCCGACAACCGTGCCCACCATCAAAAATCCCCAGCCTTCCGGGGTCGACAGCACGATATCGGCAAACCGGTCCCAGCTGGAGAACGACTTGAAGCCCAGAAACAGCGCGAACAGCAACCGCACCTGGTAGATCCAGATCCAGAATATGAACATCACCACAAAGGCCATCCAGCCAAGCTGACGTTCGCGCTGATGAAACACCTGCGCCAGAACGCCCTTGCGGGTGACGGGTTCGCCCATCGCGCGGCGGCGGCTGATTTCATAAAGGCCAACGGCGACAAACGGACCAAGCAATGGAAAGCCGATGGCCAGCGGAATGATCATCCACGGCGCGCCGATGCGGTTGAGAAATCCCAGGATCAGCCAGCCGCCGAGCATGTAGATGCCGCCGAAAAACAGGCCAAATCCGGGATGCGCACGGAAATCGCCCCAACCCGCTTTCAAGCTCTCCGTCACATCGGAAAGCGAGATCTCGCGGATCTGCGGCGCGCCAAGCGGCCCATCCCCGGCCAATCCTGCCGTCTTGTTGGTCATGAAATCCTCCCGAAACACCCCACAAGTGATTTGTTTATATTGCAGAAGCCGCCACGATTGAGCAATGACCCTGATCAAAACTGAGCGGCGATCCTGCCGGTCAACCCGTTGGGCATGATCCGGTCCGCGCTTCAGGCCCTTCCATTTCCGCGGCCCGCGCTCTAGAAAGCGGGCGTCGGAAGGCGCCGAGCCTTTGGCAGACTGCAACCCGAGGCCGCCCATGAGCATTTCCCCCTTTGTTGACCCGCAAGCCCGGCGCGCATGCGTCGCAGTCGATGTCGGCGGCGTTCTGGTTGGCGGCGGCGCGCCGGTGGTGGTGCAATCGATGACCAACACCGACACCGCCGACGTCGACGCCACCGTGGCCCAGGTCGCGGCGCTTCATCGCGCCGGATCCGAGATCGTCCGCATCACCGTCGACCGCGACGAAAGTGCGGCCGCCGTTCCCAGGATCCGGGAGCGGCTGGAGCGGCTTGGACTCGACGTGCCCTTGATCGGCGACTTCCATTATATCGGCCACACGCTGCTGGCCGATCATCCCGCCTGCGCCGAAGCGCTGGCCAAGTACCGGATCAATCCGGGCAATGTCGGCTTCAAGGACAAGAAGGACCGCCAGTTCATCGAAATCGTCGAAATGGCCATCCGCCATGGCAAGCCGGTGCGCATCGGCGTCAATTGGGGCTCGCTCGACCAGGTGCTGCTGACCCGGCTGATGGATGAGAACGCCGCCAACGGCTCGCCGCTCTCCGCCCGGGACGTGACCCGGGAAGCCATCATCCAGTCAGCCTTGCTTTCGGCAGCGCTGGCCGAGGAGACCGGGCTTGCCCGCAATCGCATCATCCTGTCGGCAAAGGTCAGCCAGGTGCAGGACCTGATCGCCGTCTATTCCGAACTCGCCCGCCGCTCCGACCACGCGCTGCATCTGGGGCTGACTGAAGCCGGCATGGGATCGAAGGGCATCGTCGCCTCCTCCGCCGCCATGGGAATTGTTCTCCAGGCGGGCATCGGCGACACCATCCGGGTGTCCTTGACCCCCGAGCCCGGTGGCGACCGCACCCGCGAGGTCATCGTCGCCCAGGAACTGCTGCAGGTCATGGGTTTCAGGCAGTTCGTGCCGGTGGTCGCCGCCTGCCCCGGCTGCGGCCGCACCACCTCGACTGTGTTTCAGCAACTCGCCCGCACCATCGAGGATGATCTGAGGCGCAACATGCCGGTCTGGCGCGACAAATATCCAGGCGTCGAAGGGCTGCAGGTCGCTGTCATGGGCTGCATCGTCAACGGGCCCGGCGAATCCAAGCACGCCGACATCGGCATCTCGCTGCCCGGCACCGGAGAAAGTCCGGCGGCGCCGATCTTCATCGACGGCAAGAAGGCCGCAACCCTGCGCGGTCCGAAGATCGCCGAGGAGTTTCAAGTCATGGTCGCCGACTATATCGAGAAGCGCTTCGGCCGGGGCGGATAACGCCGCCTCAGGCCCGTGAAAACTGGATCGGAGAACGCCATGCCGCGGATCGGACCGGACGACGCCCGCAAGGAAATGCCTGACAGCGCCGGCGATCCGTTTGGATTGGGAACCTATGAAGCGCTGCTGTTGGGTGACGCCGGCGGCCTGACCCAGTTCGGCGCCTTTCTCGAAACGCTCCACCCGGGGTCGCAATCCTCGCGCCAGCACTGGCACGAAAACGAGGATGAATTCATCTACATGATCGCCGGCGAGGTGATCCTGCTTGAAGACGATCGGGAGACCTTGCTTGTCCCGGGCGACGCGGCGACCTTCAAGGCCGGAGTCCCGGTGGCCCATTGCCTGCAGAACAGGAGCCAGACGCCCGCAAGCTATCTCGTTGTCGGAACCCGCGCCGGGCGCGATGTCTGCCATTATCGCGATGATGGCTCCCGGATCGAACGGGAAGGGCGCAAGCGCAAGGTCCGCAATGCGCAGGGCGAAGTGATCCGCGAATACGAACGCTGATCGGCCGGATCAGTCTGCTCAGGCGGCGTTTGAGCCATACACATCCATGGGCAGCCAGCGGTCAATCATGGCGCCGAGTTTTTCGGGCGAGATCGGCTTGGACAGATAGTCATCCATGCCGGCGGCAAGGCAGCGGTCTTCATCGCCCTTGAGCGAATGGGCCGTGACGGCGATGATCGGTGTCGGCAAAAGCCCGTCACGCGCCTCGATTGCGCGGATTTTGGCGGTCGCCTCCAGCCCATTGAGTTCAGGCATGGAAACATCCATCAACACCAGCGTCGGGCGCAGTTCGCTCCACATCCGCACCGCTTCGCGTCCGTTGACGGCCAGTCTGTGAACATGTCCCATTCCCTCCAGCGTTTGCTGAAAGACGATCTGGTTGATCGGGTTGTCTTCCGCCACCAGCACCAGCGGGTGGCCCCGCCCGGCCGAAGCCGGTTCCGGTTCGCTGGCGGCCGGGATCGGGGGTGCAGGAATTTGGAAATTCCGGACTTCGGCCGGCGCTGCCGGCGCCGTGGCCGCATCAGCTTTACTGTCGGGATGGCGCAGCGCCATCTGCACCGTCTTGCGCAATTGCGCCGTGCGGACCGGCTTGGTAAGTTGCGCGAAAATCTCGAGATCCTTCAAGGCCTCGAGTTGATCCGCCTGGTCGACTGACGACAGGACAAGGATCGGCGTGTCGCTGATATCAGGATCGGCGCGGATCGCCCTGGCGACTTCAGCCCCCGACATTCCGGGCATCTGGAAATCGAGCACCACCAGATCGATGCCTATGCCGAGATTCGACCTTGCGTGCCGGAGCAGTCCCAGGCCAATCTCGCCGCTCTCCACCGCCACGCAATCAAATCCCCAATCGCGAATCTGCTCGGTCAGGATCATGCGGTTGATGGCATTGTCATCGATGACCAGAACGCGGCGGCCGGGCATCTGCAGCGAGGCACCCTCATTGGCGGCGGTATCCCCGTGCACGTCCATTTCGACGGTGAAGCTGAAAGTGGATCCAACTCCGGGCTCGCTTTCGACCTCGATCTTGCCGCCCATCAACTCCACCAGCCGGGTGGCGATCGCCAGGCCGAGACCGGTGCCTTCATGCTTGCGGGTCGACGAGCCATCGACCTGGCTGAATTTGTCAAAGATGGCTTCCAGCTTTTCAGCCGGGATGCCGATCCCGGTATCGCGAACAGCGATGGTGATCGCCAGCCGCTCGGGGCCCTCGCTCCTGGCCAGCGCCCGCCAATTGATGTCGACCATGACATGGCCCTGATCGGTGAACTTGACCGCGTTGCCGACAAGGTTGGTCAGGATTTGCCTGATCCGGCCCTGGTCCCCGATCAGCTTGTCCGGCATACCCGGAGCGATGCGAACGACCAGCTCGATGTCCTTCTCGATCACGCGCGACGACATCAACGTCGCGACATCCTCGGTGGTGTCGACAAGGTTGAACGGCTTCGGGTTCAGCGTCAGCTGGCCGGCATCGATCTTGGAAAAATCGAGGATGTCATTGATGATTTCCAGCAGCGCGTTGCCTGACTTGAGGATGACATCGGTAAAGGTGCGCTGGCGCGTATCGAGATCGGTCCGGGTCAGCAGCTCGGCCATTCCCAGCACCCCGTTCATCGGCGTACGGATTTCATGGCTCATCGTGGCCAGGAACTCGGACTTTGCCCGGTCGCCCAGTTTCGCCTTGGTCAAAGCCGCGTCAACCTCGCGGGTCTTGGCCTGCAAGCGCCTGATCATCTGGCGGATGATGATGTCAATCGGCACGAAGACACCGACGCCGAGCAACAGCAATAGGCCGATGTTGGCCAGCAGATAGCGTTGGAGCAGCCTGCCCTGCGCCAGCAACAGCTCGGACAGGTGATTGCGGAATTGTTCCTGCACATACAGATTGGAGGGTTGGATGACTTCCTCGTAGAGCGAACTGACCTCCCGGCCGACCCAGTAGAGATCCTTTTTTGTCCGCACGGCATTCAGTCGCTCGCTGTCGAGCAATTGCCCATGATACTGCAACGGGTCGTCACCGATCATGTAGCGCGAATTGAGCTGGATCTTCTGAACAAGATCAACCGGCGCCCGAAGCCATTCGTCCCTCAAGTCGTCGAGGCTCCCGCGCGCCGTCTCGAAGCGGAAATTCAGGCTCGACAACGCTGACACGACGTCCGGATCCACCGGAAGCGTCTCCAGAATTCTTCGCTTCTCGGCAAATGTCACATTTGCAAGTCTCGGGTCCTGATGGGCTTGATACTCGACATAGGTCTGCGCCAGCCGCTTGGTCTGGATGGCAATGGCGCGCATGCCATGGTCAAGCTCACCGAAACGTTTGGACAACTCACCAATCTGCTGGATCGATCGGTTGCGTTCGTTTTGATCCATGTAGGAGAAAGTGCAGATTACCGCAATCGCCGCCAGCGACACGATATAGCCGATGCGCAGTGAAATGATCGATCGCCGCGCGACGGCAGTTTCATCCTGATCTTTGGATTTTTCTGTCATGATTTTGGCAACACCCGTTTTGCCGGATAGTGCCGCGAGTTGGTTAATAAAGATGTCAAAAAATGGTTGGTTTTGCGCGTTTTTGTCAGCAAGCCCGATCGAGCCGGCTGATGCATGTCGCGCAAGAGCGTGGAGCGATTTTGCGATAACGACATGCAGAAACAAGGAGCTGACGCGCGTCACCCGAATCCGTAGGAATGCGACGCGCGTTAGCGGTCACGGCTTGCTATGAAACCGGCGGCCTGTTTCAGCGGGCCAGCCGCGGCGCCAAACGGATCGAGCAGCAACGCCGCTTCCTCAACCAGCTCATCCAGCCGCAGCCGCACCGCCTCATTGCCATGCAACGACACCAATGTTGCCTTGCCGCGACCGGCATCCTTGCCCGTAGCCTTCCCCAAGGTGGCGGCATCTGAGGTCACATCGAGCAGATCATCCGCCAATTGAAATGCAAGGCCGATGATTTCGCCAAATCTGCTCATGCGCGCCAGGGTTTTGTTATCCGCCCCGGCGGCGATGGCTCCCGCGGCGCAGGCATAGCGCAGCAGCGCCCCGGTCTTCATGGCCTGCAACCTCAGTATTGCCGCTTCATCCGGCGTTTCCCGCTCGGCATGCAGATCGAGCGACTGGCCGCCAACCATGCCGCCGATTCCCGCCGCCCGCGCCATTTGATTGATCAGCGAGACCTTGATCTCCGCGGGCAGTCGGGTCTCGGGCGCCGACAGGATGTCAAACGCCAGCGTCAGAAGCGCATCGCCCGCCAGGATCGCGGTTGCCTCATCGAACGCGATGTGGACGGTCGGCTGGCCGCGCCTGAGATCATCATCGTCCATTGATGGCAGGTCGTCATGGATCAGCGAGTAGCAATGAATGCACTCAAGCGCGGCGGCCACCCGGCTGGCCGCGTCTTTCGGCGCGCCGAGCAAATTTGCCGTCTCCATCACCAGAAACGGGCGAAGCCGCTTGCCGCCATTCAGCACACCGTGACGCATGGCCGAGATCAGGTGCGCCGGCCGGGCAATCTCGCCCTCAAGCGGAGCTGCCGACAACAAATCTTCCAGCAACGCCGCCACCTCCATGGCCGCTGCGTCAAGCCGTGCTGCGAAACCGTCTGTTTGTACCCTGTTCATGCCGGTCTCATGCCATGACGCGCGGCAGGCGGCAACGGTTTGTTTGAGCCGTTCGGACCGGGCCGGGTCAGAGCCCTGACCTTTGGCGGATGTCCGGCCCCGCCGTCACCGCCCGGGTCTGGCATTGCGCCACCAAGCTCGCTAAGGAGATGCCTGAAACTTGGCGCCGACGGCGCCTTTCGCTCAGGACAGGCCCGGTGACCATACAGAAAGTCCGCCCAGACCCGAAGCCGAGGTTGCAGCCGAAGGGCCGCCCGCGCCGCTCGCTCGTGCGCCGAGTGCTGGTCTGGGTTCTCGCCCTCATCCTGATCGTGATCGCCCTGCCCTATCTGCTGATCCCGCTTTATGCGCTGCCGCAACTGCGGCCGGTATCGACATTGATGCTGGCCGAAATGATGACCGGCCGCGCCTATGAACGGCAATGGGTCGGATTCGACAAGATTGCCCCGGTTCTGGTCCAATCGGTGATGATGTCGGAGGATGGCCAGTATTGCGCCCATTCCGGCGTCGACTGGAAGGCGCTCAATCTCGTCATTGACGACGCGCTGGAGGGAGAAGCGACGCGCGGCGCCAGCACCATTCCGATGCAGACCGCCAAGAACCTGTTCCTGCCGCCGACCCGCTCGGTGCTGCGCAAGGCGCTGGAGATCCCGCTGGCGATGTGGATGGACATGATCTGGTCAAAGCGCCGGCTGATGGAAATCTACCTCAACGTCGCCGAATGGGCGCCTGGCGTCTATGGCGTCGAATCCGCGGCGCAGGCCTATTTCGGCGTGACAGCGGCCAGGCTTTCGGCCCGCCAGGCCGCCCTGCTGGCGGTCACCCTGCCAAGTCCGCTCAAGCGCAATGCCGCCAGGCCCTCGCGCGGCATGAACAGGCTGGCCGGCATCATCGAGGAGCGGGCGCGGCAATCCGGCGCATACATCAAATGCCTTTATGACTGAGATCAGGCAAATTGGCTTTTCCGGCCAGGAAGCTCATGCCAAAGTCGGACTCAATTCAGCATGAGGTGAGCTCGTGGCCGATCCAGTCCTTTACATTGGCAACAAAAACTATTCGTCCTGGTCCTTCCGGCCGTGGATCGGCATGCGCGTCGCCGGCATTGCCTTTCAGGAGATCCTGGTGCCGTTCGACATGGCCGCCGGCAATCCGGCGTTCAAGGCGTTCTCGCCCACCGGCAAAGTCCCGGTTCTTGTCGATGATGGCCTGACTGTCTGGGAATCGCTCGCCATCCTTGATCATGTCGCCCGCACCCATCCTCAATCGGGCCTGTGGCCCGATGACGGGACTTTTCGTAGCAAGGCGATGGCGATGAGCGCCGAGATGATGTCGTCCTTTCAGGCCTTGCGGTCGGCCTGTCCAATGAATATGCGACGCGTTCGTCAGCCAATCGAGACGACACCGGCCATCCTCGCCGATGTCGCGCGTATTCAGACCTTGTGGAGCGAATGTCTCGCTGAGAGCGGCGGGCCTTTCCTGTTTGGCGGCTTTTCCGTTGCCGACGCCATGTTCGCCCCCGTGGTCAACCGTCTCGACGTTTACGCCTTTGAGACCGGCCCGGCCGTTGCGGCCTACATGGCTGCAATGAAAGCACTGCCGGCCTGGGCCGAGTGGGAAGCTGCGGGCCGCGCCGAGCCATGGATCGTTGACGAGGACGAAGCCTGACGGCCGCGCCTTAACTGCCTGGGCATTTGGCGGGCCCGGACTCAAAAAAAAGCGCGCGCCGCTGGTCAAACCACGAAATGCCATGTATAAGCCCGGCAAATTTCCGAAATCGGCATGTGTCAGTTTCGGCCCTTGGGTCGACCGTTGGACATGCCTGAATGTTGAACTGGAGTTCGAAATGGCTGTTCCGAAGCGTAAAACCTCCCCGTCCAAGCGCGGCATGCGCCGTTCCGCGGACGCCCTCAAGGCCCCGACCTATGTCGAGGACAAGAATTCCGGCGAACTGCGCCGTCCGCACCACATCGACCTGAAGACCGGCATGTATCGCGGCCGTCAGGTTCTGACGCCCAAAGAAAGCGCCTGAGCTTTTCAAAGCCGCCTGAGGTGTGAAACCTTGGTTTGAGAGCCGGTCCGTCATGGGCCGGCTTTTTGCGTTTCCATCACCGGCGCCGGACGAAACGGGCATTTTCAGTATCGGTGCCCCAAACACGAAAACGCCCGGGAACCGTGGTTCCCGGGCGCAATCTAATCACAGCGACCAGCCAAGCCAGCCTATCTCAGATTGGACTTTTCAGTCAGCCTGGATTGTCGAAACGGCAGTCTTGCCGGTGCGACGGTCTTCAGCGGTGTCGAAAGTCACCTTCTGGCCTTCGGCCAGTCCGCGCATGCCTGCACGCTCAAGCGCAGTCGCGTGCACGAACACGTCCTTGCTGCCGTCGTCAGGTGCGATGAAGCCGAAGCCCTTTTGGTCGTTGTAGAATTTGACAGTACCGGTTTTCATGGGGGGGAGTCCTTTTTGTCCATGAATGCATTTTCCGGCGCAAGCGCTCTTTAAAGCGCTCGGCGCAGGCGTTCGTCATCGAGTTTATGTGAAGTGTTGAGCGTGTCTCCGCATCTGGCGGTGCGCGACCAAGTCGTCCGGTCAAAAAATCGATGGCTCAGCCTTACACTGTTTTTTCGCCCTGCACAAGCAAAAGCGCAATCAAACGTCCAGGTTGGCCAAATAGCTCAACCCGGACGCTTGAATTTACATCAATTTGCCAGCCGGCCTCACGCCGCGGCGGCCATTGTCCGGTTGCGAAGCGCGCGGAACGGCACCAGCCGGCGGCGATCTTCGTCCCACAGCGCCAGGGGCACGCAGCGGAAGCTTTCCCACAATGTCAGCCGGCCGATTTCGGCAAGCTCGGGAAAGTCCCGCATCACCTGCGGCAGCCGGTAATAGGGGATCCGGCTTGAAAGGTGATGAACGTGGTGAATGCCGATATTGCCCGTCAGCCACATCAGCGGCTTGGGCAGATCATAAAATGAACTGCCGTGCAAAGCCGCGAATTCACGCTCCCAATCCGGAGCGCGGTCCCAATGGGTCGGGTTGAACTGGTGCTGGACATAGAACATCCACACCCCGATGGATGCGCCAATCAGCATGATCGGCAAATGGATGATCAGGAACGCCTTGAACCCGACCAGCAGACCGAGCGCCACCCACATGGCGGCAATCGCCAGATTCGTCGCCATCACGCTGGCCCATGACATCACCCCGTCCTTGAGTGCGGCGACCGGCATGCGGTGCTGCAATAGGAAAATGAAGGCTGGCCCAATTCCGAACATCACGATTGGATGACGGTAGAGACGGTATTTCAGACGCCCTATGCCGGACAGCGCCAGATACTCCTTGACGGTCAGCGTATCGATGTCGCCGATGCCGCGGCGATCGAGATTGCCCGATGCGGAGTGATGCAGCGCGTGCGACCGGCGCCAGTAATCATATGGCGTCAGGGTGACCACCCCAAGCGCCCGGCCAACCCGGTCGTTCCACTTGGCAGACGTGAACATCGAGCCGTGGCCGCAATCATGCTGAATGATGAACAACCGCACCATCATCAGGGCCGCCGGAACGGAAAGCAGAAGCGTCAGCAGCGTGCTGACGGGCAGTGCAAACCACATCAGAACCCAGAAGACGACCAGAAGCCCGCCGGTGAGGATCGTTTCAATAATGCCTCGCCGGTCGTCCGGCTGCCTGTAGGGCCGCAACCGCCCAACCCAATCCCGCGCCGATGATGGCTCCATCCGTAGTCTCCTGATTTTTTTCTGCCGGCCGGGCCAATTGCCCTGGCTCGCGCGTATAGTTGCGAGGGCTTAACACGGCAATGCTGAAAACGGCATCTTTTTCTGATCGGGCGTTGAAAAACGCGATGTGTCACATCGTCACTCCGAGTGATATCAAGGGCGATTTACGCGGTACGGAAATGCTTGTAATGGATTTGTTAATCGATTTAATTCGGAGATGTTTATGCTTGCCCCGACCATTTCAGCCCCGCCGCTGCTCACGCCGCAGCGTTTGGCGGTTTCCCTGATGTTTCTCGCCAACGGATTTCTGGTTGGAAGCTGGGCGCCGAAGATCCCCGAATTCGCCTTCAGGCTGGATCTTGATGAAAGCGATCTGGGTCTGATGATCATGTGTTTCGGCATAGGCTCGCTTTGTGCGATGCCGCTTGTCGGCGCGCTGATTTCGCAACGCGGGTCACAGATGGTGGTGCGGGTTCTGGCGGCTTTCACCGTCGCCAGCCTGGTGCTGGTTACGATCGCCCCGTCGATCTGGCTCGCCGCCATCGCGCTGTTTGTCTTTGGCGGGCTTATCGGCGGCATGGATGTCGCCATGAACGCCAACGCCGTCGAGGTGGAAAAACGCCAGGGCCGCGCCATCATGTCGTCCTGCCACGGATTCTGGAGCCTTGGCGGCGTCGCCGGCGCGGCGCTTGGCGGGCTGCTGATCGCGCGCTACGGCGTTCTGGTCCATGCCCTCGCGGCCTCGGCGCTGACTGCTTTGGCGGTGGCGCTGGCCTGGCCCCGGGTGCTCGCCGATCCGCCGCACGCGACGCACCCGGCAACCGGAGACCATGCAATCAAACGCGCCCGGCCAAGTCTGCTGACGGCGGGCGCCGCTGTCTGGCTGACTGGCATCATCTGCCTGATCATGATGACGCCGGAAGGCGCCGTGCTGGACTGGGGCGCGCTGTATCTGCGGCAGGAACTGGGCGCCAGCGCGGCGCTTTCAGGCCTCGGCTTCGGCGCCTTTGCCGCCTCCATGGCGCTGATGCGGTTTTTGGGCGATCTGGTCCGCGACCGCTATGGCGCCGTCAGGACGTTCCAGGTCTCGGCCATCTTCGCCATGGCCGGGCTGGGTGCCGCAGGTCTGGCGCCAACGGCGGAATGGGCCATAATCGGCTTCGCGGTGGCGGGGCTGGGGCTTGCCAACACTGTTCCCATTGCCTTTTCCGCCGCCGGAAACCTGCCCGGCCTGCCACAGGGACTGGCGATCTCGGCGGTCACCTTCATGGGCTATTCGGGTCTTTTGTTCGCACCTTCGATCATCGGCTTCGTCGCCGAGCACACCGGCTTCGCGGCGATCTACATGGCGCTGCCGGTGTTTATCGGCGTGGCCCTGGCGCTGTCGGGACTGATGCGGCACGCCGACACCGCCGCTCCTTGATCCCCGCAATCCCTGGCGGGTATTCAGGCGGCGCGCCAACCTGCGCGGGTCAGACCGGCCGGGCTTGCGTCATCCAGCCAAGCCCGGCCACCGTGCCCGCCTCGGGCCGGTATTCGCAGCCGACAAAACCGCGATAGCCAAGATCGTCGAGCGCCTTGAGAATCCGGAAATCATCGAGCTCGCCCGTTCCGGGTTCATGACGCCCGGGCACCGAGGCGATCTGCACATGGCCAACAAGCGGCAACAGCTGATCAAGCCCGCGCAGCACATCGCCATGCAGGATCTGCCGGTGGTAGATGTCGAACTGCAGCCTGGCGTTGGGATGATCAAGTTGATCGAGCAGCTCAGCCGCGCGGCCGAAATCATTGAGAAAATAACCCGGCATGTCGCGCCCGTTGAGCGGCTCGATCAGAATTGTGACGCCTTTTTCAGCCGCCGCATCGGCGGCAAAGGCGAGCCCGTCCCGGTAGGCGGCGCGATGGCTCTGATCAGCCGGATCGGCAAGCCCCGCCATCATGTGCAAACGCCGCGTGCCGATGACCCCGGCATAGTCGAGCGCAGTCTGGACGGATTGCCTGAATTCCGTTCTCCGCTCGGGCAGCGCCGCCAATCCGCGATCCCCCGCCGCCCAATTTCCCGGCGGCAGGTTGAACAACACCTGCTCAACCTCTGCCGCCTGGCACCAATCGGCAATCCTCCCGGCCGGATGATCATAGGGAAACAGGAATTCGACCGCGTTGAACCCGGCGTCAGCAGCGGCCTGGAACCGGTCGGCAAACGCATGCTCGGTGAACATCATCGACAGATTGGCGGCAAAACGTGGCATGGATGGTCCCTTTCGCGCCCGATCCGGCGGGGCGGCAGGCGCCCGTTGTATCCCGTCCGCACCAACGCGCAACCGCCCCGCGCGAGTCCTGTTTGTTGCCGGGGGATCAGGACACCCCGTTGGCGCGTTGAAGTTCGCGGACATAGAGTACGATCCTGTCGATGTCCGTGTCCGTCACACCTTCGACCGGCGGCATGTCGCCAAAATTCCAGTGATGCGCGCGCGCGCCGTTCCTAGCTGCCAGACGGAACGCGGCGTCGCCATGATGTCCGGGCTCATAGATCTTGTGAACCAGCGGCGGCCCGTGACCGTCCTTCCCCGCCGCATTGACGCCGTGGCACGCGGCACATGACCGGTTAAACAGGCTTTCACCCTCTCGCGCCGTTTGAGACAGATCGGCCACAACCACATCCGCAAGCGGAGCCCCGGTCGCAACCGGCGCCGGCGCGAGCAGGCCGCGCACGGCAAACAGCGCGGCCACCACAAGCACTGCGGCAATCAGCAGGGTTCGTCTGGTCATGCCATCACTCCCTTGGCGATTTCGTCGATGATCGGGCACTCGGGCCGGTCGTCGCCATGACAATGATCGGCCAGCGCCTTGAGCGTGGCGCGCAGCGATTTCAGCTCCCTGAGCTTGTGGTCGATCTCGGTGATCTTCTCCGTCGCCAGTGCCTTCACATCGGAGCTGGCGCGCGCCTTGTCCTCGTAAAGCGACAGCAGCGAGCGGCATTCATCGATGCTGAAGCCGAGGCTTCGCGAGCGCTGGATGAACGCCAGACGATGGACATCCTTGTCATTGTAGTCGCGATAGCCATTGGCCGCGCGCGCCGGCTTGATCAGGTCGATATCCTCATAATACCGGATTGTCTTGGCCGGCAGGCCGGTTACATCTGATGCCTGGCCGATATTCATTCTCCGCCTCCCTGATTTGAATCCTGTTCCATCATGGTCACAATCCCAAGCCTTCCCTCTGCTGGAAGGTCAAGCATCAAGCTTGACCCGCCGCAACCGCAACGCATTGCTGATTACCGACACCGAGGACAGGCTCATCGCCGCCGCCGCGATCATCGGCGACAGCAATGTTCCGGTGATGGGATAAAGCACCCCGGCGGCGATCGGCACCCCCAGCATGTTGTAGGCAAAGGCGAAGAACAGGTTCTGCTTGATGTTGCGCAGCGTCGCCTCGGACAGCTTGCGCGCCCGCAGGATGCCACCCAGGTCACCCTTCAGCAAGGTGATGCCGGCGCTTTCAACGGCAACATCGGCGCCGGTTCCCATGGCGATGCCGACTTCGGCCGCGGCAAGCGCCGGCGCGTCGTTGACGCCGTCTCCCGCCATCGCCACCTTGTGGCCGGCCTTGTGCAGTTCATCCACCAGCGCCTTCTTGTCCTCGGGCAGAACGCCGGCGCGAACGTCGTCGATGCCCAGTTCGCTTGCCACGGCCCGCGCCGTCGTTTCATTGTCGCCGGTGGCCATGATGATGGTCAGGCCGGCCCGATGCAGCGCCGCGATGGCGTCCTTTGTCGTCGGCTTGATCGGATCGGCGACCGCCAGAAGCCCGGCCAGTTGGCCGTCGATCGCCACATACATGGCGGTCTTGCCCTCTGTACGCAGCGCATCGGCCTTTTCATCCGCCGCCGAATGGTCAACCCCGGCATGATCCATCATCGCCGCATTGCCGAGCGCAATGCGCTGCGCGCCGGACGCGCCACCGACACCCTTGCCGGTGATCGCTTCAAAATCCGTCACCGGTGCAGCCGCGATATCGCGGGCGGCGATCCCCTCGACGATGGCCTCGGCCAGCGGATGCTCCGAGCCGGCTTCGAGGCCGCGCACCAGCGCCAGCATGTCGCTCTCGCCGGTTTGTCCGAAACTGACAACATCAGTCAGCACCGGCTTGCCTTCCGTCAGCGTGCCGGTCTTGTCGACGACCAGCACATCGACCTTGGCCATGCGCTCGAGCGCCTCGGCGTCCTTGATCAGAACGCCCGCCTGGGCGCCGCGACCGGTGGCCGTCATGATCGACATCGGCGTGGCCAGACCCAGCGCACAAGGGCAGGCGATGATCAGCACCGACACCGCCGACACGATCGCAAACACGAAGGCGGGATCGGGGCCGATCAACATCCAGGTGACGAATGACAGAACCGCGACAATCACCACAGTCGGGACAAAATAGGAGGCAACCCGGTCAGCGAGCCCCTGGATCGGCGCGCGGGACCGCTGTGCCGCGGACACCATGGCGACGATCCGCGCCAGTTTGGTCTCGTCGCCGACCCTGGCAGCCCGGACAACCAGGCTGCCGTTCTTGTTCAGCGTACCGCCGGTAACCTCGTCGCCTTCACCCTTTTCCACCGCCAGCGGCTCGCCCGTCAGCATGCTTTCATCGACCGCCGTGTGGCCGTCGATGACGATGGCGTCCACCGGTATGGCCTCGCCCGGCCTGACCCGCAACCGGTCGCCCTCGACAATGTTTTCAAGCGGCGCGTCATATTCATCGCCATCCGGCGTGATCCGCCGGGCGGTCTTGGGCGCCAGATCCAGCAGCGCGCGGATAGCGTCGCCGGTCCGCTCCCGGGCTCTGAGCTCCAGCACCTGTCCGACGAAGACCAGCGCGATGATCACCACCGCCGCCTCGAAATAGACCGGCATGTGGCCGCCATGCATCTGCAGTCCAGCCGGGAACAGGGCGGGAAAGAAGGCCGCGACCGTCGAATAAAGATAGGCCGCACCCACGCCGATCATGATCAGCGTCCACATGTTGAGATTCCAGGTCCTGATCGACGTCCAGCCGCGATGGAAGAACGGCCGTGCCGCCCACAGCACCACGGGCGTCGCCAGCGCGAATTCCAGATAGAGCGTCAGCGTTTCCCCCAGCCACTGCCGGACTGGCAACCCCAGCATCGGCGCCATGGTCAGCACCAGCAGCGGAATGGCAGCGCCGGCGCTGACCCAGAGCCGGCGGGTGAAATCGATCAGCTCATGGTTCGGGCCTTCCCCGACGCCGTCCATCGGCTCCAGCGCCATGCCGCAGATCGGGCAGGTGCCCGGCCCTTCCTGCACGATCTCGGGGTCCATCGGACAGGTGTACATGGCGTTCTTCGGTGCAGGCTTCTTCTGTCTCTTCTTGTTGCCCGACAGGTAGAAATAGGGATCGCGCCCGAACTTGTCATGGCAGCCGGTCGAGCAGAAATGAAATTCCGCCCCCTTATAGGTGAGGCTCGGTTTGCCCTTGTCCAGCGCCACGCTCATGCCGCAGACAGGATCCTTGACCTTGCCGTCGACCGGCACGGTCGCGGCCGAGAACAGCGCATCCGTATCCACTGCGGAGTGATCGTGATGCGCGCATTGGCCATCGCCATGGCTGTGATCTTGATGTTCCATCTTGCTCATCCTTGCTGAATTGAAACGACTGTAATCCTTCCAGTCAATGGAAGGTCAAGCCTTATTCTCGGGAATCTTTTTTACGTTTCCATGGAACCTTCCGGTGCGGCAGGGTCGTTGTACCCACGACAGTAAGAACCCGGAGAGTGAAATGGCCTATTCCCGCTTCATCGCAATGATCCTGACATCCACATTGGTCATGTACGGCCTGATGTATCTCAATACCTGGGAGATGAGCCATGTCTGGTTCAGCCAGACCCGGATGTGGATGGCGCTCTACATGGGCGGCGTGATGGCGATCATCATGCTGGCGTTCATGCTGTCCATGTACACCAACCGCAAGGCCAACATCGCCATTCTCGCCGCATCCGTAATCGCTTTTACAGCCGGGCTTTACCTGGTGCGAAGCCAGGATACGGTCGGTGATGTGGCCTGGATGAAGGCGATGATCCCGCACCATTCCATCGCCATTCTGACGAGTTCGCGCGCCAATATTTCGGACCCGCGGGTGCGCAACCTGGCCGACAGCATCATCGAGGCCCAGCGCCGCGAAATCGCCGAAATGGAAGCGCTGATCGCCGATCTCAACGGCGGCCCGGCCGCAACCCCGGAAATCGACGGCAGGTAATTTGCCTCAGTCATCACCTTGGGATGTCGGTTTCCCATCGATATGGACCGTCAATTGCCCGTCCTGGGACCGGTTGACCCGAATTTCCCGGCGCGTTCCACCCAGGTCGATCTGCGCCGTGTAGCCGCTCCAGTGCGCTGGAATGGCTGGCCGGACAACGAGCTCTCCGCCGCGCACTTCAATCCCCAAGATGGCTTCGACTGCCGTACGGTAGAGCCAGCCGGCTGAGCCGGTGTACCAGGTCCATCCGCCGCGCCCGACCTTGTCGCCCGCGCCGTAGACATCGGCGGCCACGACATAGGGCTCGACACGATAGGTGTCGGCGGCGTCCTGCGTCAGCGCATGATTGATCGGATTGAGCATGGAGAAGGCGCGCCACGCCTCCTCGGTGCGGCCCATTTTCGCCAGCGCATAAACCACCCATGTCGCCGCGTGGGTATATTGTCCGCCATTCTCGCGAACGCCGGGCGGATAACCCTTGATATATCCCGGTTCCTTCGGTGTGGCCTCGAACGGAGGGGTGAACAGCCGGAGAATGCCGTCATCATCGTCGATCAGCCTGTCGGCGACGCTGTCCATCGCCTGGGCGGACCGCTCCATGTCGCCGCTTCCGGAGAGCACGCTCCACGACTGTGCAATCGAATCGATCTGGCATTCCTCGGATTCGATCGACCCGAGCGGCGTCCCGTCATCATAGTAGCCGCGGCGGTACCACTGGCCATCCCACCCGGCGCCGGCCAGAGCCGTCTTCAAACTCTCCGCATGGGCGCTCCATTTCTGCGCATGAGCGGATTGCTTCCGGCCCTCGGCAATCGGAATGAACTGTTCCAGCGCATGCAGCAGGAACCATGCCAGCCACACGCTCTCGCCACGGCCCTCTTCGCCGACGCGGTTCATCCCGTCGTTCCAGTCGCCACCCAGGATCAGCGGTAAACCGTGCGCTCCGGTGCGGGCGATGGCGAGGTTCAGCGCCCGTGCGCAATGGTCATAGATACTCGCCGTCGTGGAAGAGGGGGATGGCTCGAAGAACGCATCATGTTCATCTTCCGCAAGCATCTTCCCGGTCAGATACGGAACTTTCTCATCCAGAATCGCCCGGTCTTCGGTGACAGACAGATACTGGGTCACCGCATAGGCCAGCCACACCACATCGTCGGAGATCATGGTGCGCACCCCGGCCCCGGTGTCCGGCAGCCACCAATGCTGAACGTCGCCTTCCTTGAACTGGCGCGACGCGGCATTGAGGATCTGGCGGCGCGCCAGCTTCGAATCGTGCAGCAACAGCGACAACGTGTCTTGCAACTGGTCGCGGAAGCCGAAGGCGCCCGAAGCCTGATAGAACGCGCTGCGTGCTTGGATACGGCAGGCCAGGCTCTGGTAGGGAAGCCAGGTATTGACCATTGTGTTGAACGCATCGTCCGGCGTTTCCACCTGAAGCGTGCCGAGAAACTGCCGCCACTCGGACACCGTTGCTTCTTCGTACCCCTCGAAACCGCGATCGCGCAATCGTTCGAGCACGGGACTGACGTCCTCCGGTTTTTCCGCATCGCCCAGCGTGAAGACAACATGACGCGTCTGGCCAGGGGGGATTTCGATGTCGCAGGCAATAACGGCGCAAGGGTCACCGTAAGTTGCCGCGCCATTGGCGGGGGCAGCGCCGCTCATCACGGTTTTCGGGCGCTTGATGGTTCCGCCAATGCCAAAAAACTCGCCGCGCGACGCCAGGAAAGCAACAGCTGGACGGTCGGCGGCAAGGAATGTTGCGCGTCCCGGAAACGTCATCGAGTACGGGTTGGTGGCAGTCATCGCCGGGGCCGCCGGATCGAAGCGGCACTCGACGAAGGGCGCGGTCTTGGAGCGGTCATTGCCCAGCACCAGCTCGGCATAGGCATAGATTCGCAGCCGCAGGCTTGTTGCTTGCGGGTTGGTGATCTCAAGGCGGGCGAGCTTTGCGGGTTCATCGCCGGCGATGATCGTGGTCAGTCGCGACGTCAGCCCGTCACAGATCATCGACATCACGCTGCGGCCTGGGCCGTGACGTGTTTCATAGCGCGCGGCTTCGTCCACGGCCAAAGCCGCCAACGGCGCATACAGGGATCCATCGTCCAGGTCGTGAATATAGAATGCTTCGCCCGGACGGTTGATCACCGGATCGTTGGTCCATGGCGTCAGTTGATAGTCGCGCGAGTTGCGGCTCCAGGAGAAGGCCGCCCCTTCAGCCGAAACATGAAAGCCGAACTTGCCGTTGGAGATCACGTTGATCCAGGGTTGCGGCGTCGAGCCCCCGGCAGCAAGCCGGATCACATACTCATTGCTGACCGGATCGAAACCGCCATAACCGTTCCAGAAAAGCAGATCACCGCCAGCGACATCCTCGCCATGGGAGGGGACACCGTCGCTCTGAAGGAACGTGCGCGGCATTTCGGGCGCGGGCAGCATCAGTTGCGGCTTGCCAGCGGCGCGCACATCTTCCATCTCGCCCGGCGTTCCCTGCATTTTCTTGATCCGCTCAAGCTGTTCCGAGAGCTTGCCATTGCGCGCGTGCAAGACGATACGGGCCGCGGCGAGCAGCGCGGAGTGGTCGCTTTCCGTCATCAGATCGCGGCGGACCGAGAAAATATGCTGACCCGGCCCCGACGCCAGACCGCGTCTGGCCGCGTTCATGCAGTAGGAGTCAATGGCGTTCTGGACATCCTGCGCATAGGAAGAAGCGCGCTCATTGACGATGACCAGATCGGAAATCATGCCGCGCGACCGCAGATATTCCTGCATGCGGAACGCCTTGCGGACGATTGGCAAATCGCCTTCGCTGTCCAACCGCAGCACGAAAATCGGAAAGTCTCCGGATATTCCCATTGGCCACAGCGCGGACTGCTGGTGCACCACCGCCATTGCGTTGTCCGATGACAGCGACAGATCGGGATACACCAGGTAGCCGGCAAATGCCTGGAACAGCGCGGCTTCCTGCGGCGTGATGTCGGTATGACGCATCTGCACCTGCGACCGTGTCCAGGCAAGATGTTGCTCCTGGGAGAAGCTTTCCGCATGATGAAAGTGGGTAACGGCGGCTTCGATATCCTGCCGGCGCGGCGCCGCGATTGTCCAGAATATAACCTCGATTTCCTTGCCGGCCGGAATGCGCACGATGCGGCGCAAGGCCATGCAGGGGTCCAGGGTATAGCCGTCGCTTCCGCTGAGCCTGGCGCCCGGCTCGAAAGCCGCGGCGTCAGCCAGGCTGCGCCCGCGGCCGATGAATCGCCTGCGATCGGTTTCCGCCTGTGTCGCGCGGCCGCCCTTGGCGTCGGAAACGAGATGCGCGACGCACATGTCGGGGTCGGTTGGCGCACGCCTGTTGCGTTCCGCGTAAATGACATCGCCTTGTTCGCCAATGCAGGTGCGAACGAACATTTTCGAGAAGGCGGGATGGGCGGAGTCGGCGGCATCGGCGGACAGAACCGGTTCGCAATAGGACGTCAGTTCTATGATTCTCTCCCGCGTCCCCTTGTTGGTCAGGACAACCCGACGGCCTTCAGCATCGAAGCTCGATGCGACAAGGCATTCCAGCCGCGAGCTCAGCGTGCCGTGGGTCTTGAAAAATTCAGCCTTCTCGTCCGAGAAAACGGTTCTTGCGGACTCCTCCGGAGAGGCATGCGGTCCCGGCGTGGCTGACCACCAATGTCCATCTTCAAGATCGCGCAGGAAGATGAAGTTGCCCCAGTCATCAAACGTAGGATCGGGGCGCCATCGTGTCACGGAGAGGCCGTTCCAACGCGCATATCCCGACCCGCTGGCGGTCAGCATGACCGAATAGTGGCCGTTGGAGAGAAGTAGAATTTCGCGGCGGTTCCGCGCGGGATCGGCGATCACGCGGAATTCCCGCTCCTGCAGTTGCGACAGGCCGTCGGTGGCTTCCGTGGATTGCTCCGCGCGCCGCAACGGCACAAGTTGACGCGGCGGCTTCTCCTGCAGCAGCAATTCGGCCGCTTCGATCACTGGATCGGCATGAAAGCGATCCCGCATCAGCCCATCATGAACAGCATTGGCAATCGCCACGATGCTCATGCCCTGGTGGTGGGCCATGTAATTGCGGACGACGGCGCAGTTGTGGCCCCGAGGCAGGCGCGACGGCGTAAAATCGATGGCATCGTAATAGCCGTAGCCCCCCAGCGCGCCGTATTTCCGCAAACGGTCGAAATTCGCCAACGCCTCCGCCGGCACATATTGACAAGCCAGCGCTGTCGCATAGGGAGCGATCACGAGATCATTGACCAGATTGCGCTTGAGGCCGAGCGAGGGCACTCCGAAATTCCGGTACTGGTAATTCAGATCCCGATCCCGGCCATTGAATGCGGATTCGGAGATCCCCCAGGGAACATTGTGCGCCTTGCCGTAGCTGATATGCCGCGCGATCGCCAACCGGTTGGTCTGGCTCAACAGCCCGCCCCTTCGCTCATGCATGACCAGCGGCGGCATCAGATACTCAAACATCGAGCCCGACCATGAGGCGAGAGCGGCCTGCCAGTTGACGTCGACGATGGGACGTCCCAGCCGAAACCAGTGGGTACTCCGGATGTCGCCCTTGGCGATGGCGAACAAACTTGTCAGGCGAGCCTCGGACGCGAGCAGGTCATAGCAGGAGGAATCGAGTTCACCATCCTCGAGCCGGTAGCCGATCGATAAAAACCCTCGCGTGGCGTCAAGTAGAAACGAGAAATCCATGTCGAAGGCGATCTTCCGGGCTCTTTCCGACGTGATCCGCAAGTGCCGTTGCAACGGCCCAAGTTGGGTGCGGTCGAAAGTCGCGTCGGCGAAATGCGACTCGCACGTCGCGTGCAGGCTCATGGCCCAGGCAATGACATCGGCGCTTTCGGCGGACTTGACCGCGCTGTCGAGGTCAACAGCCAGGGCCGCCACCTCGGCCGCGATCATGGACAGGTTGATGGCGCGCACCGGCGCAATCTGCGGCTCCTGCAAATGCTGCTCGAACATCCGCAGGAATCCCGACAAACGTTCCTCGAGCCTGCGTCGCAACGGCCGTGTGCTCCGGCGGTCATCGGCGACTTTCTGGAGCGATTGCTCGAGTATGTAGGCGACGTCGCCAATCCCCCTAATGTCGCCAAGCAGATGGACCGCGGGTGCTTCAGACCACGTCCGCAATGCGGCGCTGACCGCGATCAGGTGCCCGGCCAGATTGCCGCTGTCCACGCTTGAAACATAGCCCGGCGGCAACACCTCCAGCGTGCGCGTGTTGTACCAGTTGAACAAATGGCCACGGTGCTGCGCAAGCTTTTCAACGGTATCGAGCGTCTTGTCGATGCGGCCGAGCGTTTCCGACAGCCGGATCCAGCCGAAATCCCGGGCCGCCACCGTCGATAGCAGATACATGCCGATATTGGTTGGCGAGGTGCGCTCCGCCACCAGCGGTTCCGGATCTTCCTGGAAATTGTCGGGCGGGAGATAATGATTCTCTTCGGTGACAAAGCGCTCGAAATACCGCCATGTGCGGCGGGCGATGAGGCGCAGCTGCAGTTCGACCTTGGCGTCGAGACTCAGCGAATCTTCCGTCAATGCCGGCTTGCTCACAAACCAGGCAATGGCGGGCGCCGCCACCCACAAGGCGCAGAAACCGCCGGCGATGACCGCGGTTTGCGGTTCGAACGCCAGAGCCAGAGCGAAGGCGGACAGGCCGATGAAAGGAGACTGCCACATCATGGCGTAATAGGAGGCAACAGTCTTGCTCGCGGACGCCTGGGCCTGATGCGCGGTTTTCCATTCAAGAAGATGCCGCCGGCTGATGAAAACACGATAGAGCGACCGGGTGATGGCGTCCGCCATGACCCAGGCGGTATGCGCGATGAACACGATGCGCAGCGCAACCTGCGCCGTCGCATTGAAGATTTCGGACGCCAGATTGCGGAAATATCCGCCAACCGACATGTTTTCATTGCGGGGAACGATCGCGGATAGGAAGGACAATGTCGGCGCGACAAACAGACTGATGATCAGGATCAACTGCCACACCGCGGCGGTTTCCAGCGCAAGCATGGACCACGCCAGAACGGATCCGGCGATCCAGGCGATGGGAATGAGGGATCGGCGCAAATTGTCCAGCAGCTTGTATCGCCCGAGCAGGTCGAGGCCGGAGGAGCGGGAAAAAATGAACGGCAGCAACTGCCAATCGCCACGCACCCATCGGTGCTGACGCGAGATCTCGACGTCATAGCGAACAGGAAAATCCTCGATGAACTCGACGTCGGTCGCCAGCGCCGCCCGCGCGATCGACCCTTCCAGAAGGTCATGGCTCAGAACCGAATTCTCTTCTATCCTGCCGGCCATGGCGGCCTCGAAGGCGTCGATGTCGTAGAGTCCCTTTCCCGTATAGGAGCCTTCACCCATCAGATCCTGATAGATGTCGGAAACCGTGAAGACGTAGGGGTCAAGCCCGCGATCCACCGAAAAGGTCCGCTGGAAGGCGGAAGCTTCCGAGCCCGTGGTCAGCGAAGCGATGACGCGTGGTTGCAGAATTGTATAGCCGGCGGTGATTTTGCCCTTTTCCGCATCCCACTGAGCGGCATTGAGCGGATGGGCCAGCTTGCCGACCAATGCCCGCACCCGGTCGCGCGGCAGGCGCGTGTCGGAATCAAGCGTCATCACGTAGCGAATTGCTTCCGGGATTTCATGGCTTGGCGTCAGGAAGGTCGTATCGGGGTCGCCGCGCAGCAATAAATTGAGTTCGTGCAGTTTTCCCCGCTTGCGCTCCCATCCCATCCACGTGCCTTCAGCTTCGTTCCAGAGACGGGCGCGGTGAAAAAGAAAGAAGCGGCGGCTGCCGGTGTCGGCGTATTTTTCCGCCAGTCTGTCGGTCTGTTGCTCGGCGTAAGCCAGGATGTCGTCATCGCGTTGGCTCTTCTCCGTTTCACTGTCCGTCCAATCGCTGGCCAGCGCGAAAAACAGCTCCTTGTCGGTGTTGGCGAGATAATGGACTTCCAGGTTTCGAAGCAGTTCATCGACGCTGTCCATGTCGCCGAAGAGACAGGGAACGACCACCAGCGTGCGCGCTTCAGCCGGCACGCCGTCCTCGAACGCGTAACCGGGGAGATGGTCCGGTCGAACGAAGGAGAGGGCAAGATACTGGAAAAATCCGGAAGCCGCTTCCCAGGCCGGTAATATGAACAACGCCGAAAGGATCGCCAGCTCGGCGGTTGGAACATTGTGTGCGGCCAGTATCTGCGCCGCCATCCAGACAAAGAGCACCGCCAGCACCGCGACCGGAGCGGCAATGCCGGCCACCCCCAGATTGCGATAGATGCTGCCCGCTTTCTCGAATAGATGCGCGCGATAGCCGGCCTGCTGCTGCAGCCGGATCACGCCCTCGTCCAGGAAATAGAACCCCAGATCCTTTTGCCGCGGATCGGAGATCTCCGGATCTTCAAGCGCCTGCCCAGCCAGCTCAAGTGCCGCGACCGCGACATCCTGCTCGCTGTATTCGGAACGGCGGGCGATGCGTTCGATAACATCGCGGTAGCTGTTTCGGGTGCGCGCATCGAGCAACCCGAAATTGCTTGCCGAGCGCAGCACGCAATCGACTCGTGAGACCGCTTCGAACCATTTGGTCCAATCGGTCTCATCGATCCGCCTGAGGCTGCGGATGATGTTGCCGGCGGTGAGATTGCCCATCGAAAGCCGGGTGTGCTCGGAAATGATCACTTCCTCGGCGTGGGTTCCCCGCTGCTCCAGCAGGTTCTCAAGCCAGGTCAACGCGTCGGACGATCCCTGGCTGCCATCGCGGAGACGATAGAGCAATTGCGCGGCGTAGGTATCGTCGTTTGTCGCCTCCGCTCCCGCGTTCAGCAGCGTGGGGTTGATTGGCTCGACGCCTGACGAGGCGACCTCGTCAGCGAAACGGTTGGCCAGCCCGCGCATTTCGCGCGCCATCTCCACCTTGTCGGAAATCCGCCTGAGGTTTTCAAGCAGAACCATCCGCAGGATTGCCGGAATCGCCCATGTTTCGCCGATCGTGAGAACCTTATGCTTCTGAAATCCGGTGATCAGGCGGATCAGCTCATCAGGATCAAAACTGGAACTGGTGTGAGCGACATAAAGCCATGCAAGGGCCAGTGTGCGGGGAACATCGCCGCCGCCGCTGACCGGGACGGTGGGCAGCCTGCGATAGAATTTTTGCGGCAGATCCCGCGCAACCTGCCGCACATTTTCGTCGACCAGATGATGATTGTCGAGCAGCCACTCCGCCGCCGGCGTGATCAGCAATCGCTCTTCGGCGGCCTTGGCGATGGAGCTGTAACTTGTCTGCAGCGCGGACCTATTGTCCTTGACGCGCGCGGGAAAGGCAAAGCCATCCCATGCCGGCAGGTCCCAAATGGATTGGTGGCAAAGCCTTTCCCCCAGCGCTTCGAGTTCTTGCGCGGCGAGAAAATCGGCTCTTATCGCTTGAACACCGGCCCCGCCTGCTTTTCGCGGCGCGAGGGGAATCGCCTCGCTTGGGATGATTCCGGACCTCAAGCGTGATAATATATTCATGTTCGCCATTTCAAAACTGATAATCACATTCAACGCGCCAGCGGGGCATGCGTTCCACTGTCTGATACTCAGCCCGAGATGGCGCTGTGTCCATCAGATGGAAGCCGCTTATACATTATTGCATGTCGTGTAAGACCGTGCAGCGGTTTTGCGATCAGATTGTGGCGGCACCTGTTACAGGTCTTGCCGGAACCAATTTGCAGGACCCGAAAGAGACCGTCTGCCTTCATCCTCGATGGTGTTGGACAGGATCCCGATCCCGGAAATCCCGATACTGCCGCCCTGTTTCATGAAAAGTTTCGGCTCGACCAATGGTCCATCCGGACCCGCAGCCTGCATTCCGGACCGCGCGGGGCTGCTCTTGCCTGTCGTGCAAAAGCGCTCAGCGGCTTTGAGAAAACGGCATGCAAAGACAAGAAGCCAAACGTCATCCGAATCCGTTTGAATGCGACATGCTTTAGCAAGGCGCCACCCGCTCGGCCGTGGCCGGGTTCCGTTCAAGCCGGCATGGGCTGCTACACTTCCATCCATTCCTTGCGCAATGCGTGGTCGGCTTCCAGCTCGGCCGGTGTTCCGGCGAACACGATCCGGCCGTGACCCATGACATAGAGACGCTCGGAGATTTCCGGCGCGATGGTGAGCTTCTGTTCAACCAGCAGGATCGAGGCGCCGCGCCGCGCGATCTCCAGCAGAAGCTCTTTGACCTTCGTCACCATCAGTGGCGCCAGGCCCTCGGTCGGTTCGTCGACCATGACCAGATCGGGATCCCCCATGAGCGTCCGGCAGATGGCGAGCATCTGCTGCTCGCCGCCGGACAGAAATCCGGCCGCCGTGTCGGCGCGTTCACGCAAAACGGGAAACAGCTCGTAGGCGTCTTCCGGGCTCCATCGCCCTTTGCCGCTTCCCGACTTGACCCCGAGCAGAAGATTGTTGCGCACGCTCAGGCTGGGAAAGATATCCCGGTTCTCCGGCACGTAGCCGATGCCGCAATGGGCAATCTGATGCGGTTCCAGACCGAGCAGTTCTCTGTCGCCGAACCGAATGCTCCCGTTGGCCCGAACCAGTCCCATGATCGCTTTGATCGTGGTTGAGCGTCCAACGCCGTTTCGTCCCATCAGGCTCACGATCTGCCCGTCTTCGACGTCAAGGTCGATGCCATCGATGACATGGCTCTTGCCATAATATGCGTTCAGGTTGCGAACCTGCAGCATCACGCCACCTCCACGCCGAGATAGGCTTCCTGGACGCGCCGGTTGGCCTTGATCTCGTTGGGCGTGCCGGTCGCGATGACCTCGCCGTAGAGCAGAACCGAGACGCGGTCGGCCAGTTCGAAGACAACGCTCATGTCGTGTTCCACCATCACCAGGGTCTTGTTCTCGGACAGCATCCGGATCAGCTCCACCGCGCGGGCGGTTTCGCTGTGACTCATACCCGCGGTCGGCTCGTCAAGCAGAATGACGTCGGCGCCGCCCGCAACCGTCAGTCCGATTTCGAGCGCCCTTTGTTCCGCGTAGGAGAGCATGCCGGCCATGACGTCGCGCCGCCTGGTGAGTTCCAGCCGCTCCAGCACCTCGTCGGCACGCTCGTGAACATCCTTCAGCCGCGGGCACAGCCTCCAGAACGAGTAGCGATAGCCCATCGGATAATAGAGCGCGCAGCGAATGTTCTCGACCACGCTCATGCGGTGAAACAGCGTCGTGATCTGAAAGCTGCGACTGAGACCAAGGCGGTTGATCTTGTAGGGCGCCATCCCGGTGATGTCGCGGTCGCGCAATTCGATGCGGCCGGAGGTCGGCGCCAGATGTCCGCTGATCAGGTTGAACAGCGTCGACTTGCCGGCGCCATTCGGACCGATGATGGCGTGTCGCTCGCCATCCCGAACCTCGAGGTTTGCGCCCTGAATGATCCGTATCGAGCCGAAAGACTTCTCTACATCCTGCAGTCTGATGGCGGGACTGGCGTTCATGTGGCGGCATCTCCCGTCAAATGGTGGCGCACGTCCGCCCAGGCATGGCCGACCCTGTGGATTGTCTCTCGCAGCAGTAGCGCGCCGAGCGCCAATGCCCCGAGCCCGAATGCCCATGGGCGCCACCCGTCGGCGTCAAATTCGATGCCCGCCAGGTTCATGGTCGCGGTCAGGGCGCCCGGTTGCGACAGGTGATAGCTCGATTCAATGACAACCACGGCGCCGGCCAGAAGTGTCGCCGCCGTCACCAACGCCAGACCGTAGGCGGGCAGCAGCCGGTGCATGAGGCGCGCGCGCAGGACCGGTTCATGCACTGCCAGAACGCCCGATACCCCATTGGGGGCGTACAGAACGACGATGATGAAGAAAACGCCGAGATAGAACATCCAGGCTTCGGTATAGGCGCTCAGGACAATCGAGAGCGCCGTGTAGATGATCGCGCCAAGAACCGGGCCAAGGAAATAGCCGGTCCCGCCAATATAGGCCATCATCAGAACATTGGCCGAATACTCGATACCGACGGCTTGGGCGGTGATGATTTCGAAGTTGATCGCGAACAGGCTGCCCGCGATCCCGGCGAAGAACCCGGAAATCGCAAACATCAGGAACCGGACCGTCTGCGGGTTATAGCCGACGAAGGCCACGCGCAACGGGTTGTCGCGTACGGCGTTGGCCATCCGCCCGAGCGGCGTTTGGGTGATCAGGTACATCAGCAGCGCCGAGATCACCATCCAGGCGGCAATGACGTAATAGACGTCACGTTGCGGCCCCATCGACAGGTTGAACAGCACCGGGCCGCTCATCCTGTCACCGGAAATGCCTTCCTCTCCGCCAAAATAGCCGCGCATGATGTTGGAGCTGGCGGCCACAAGTTCCGCGAACCCCAGCGAGATCATGGCAAAGATGGTTCCCGAGCGGCGTGTCGAAACCCAGCCCAGAATGATGCCGACGGCCAGCCCCATCAATCCGCCGACGATCGGCAGCAATGGAACCGGCAGCGGCAGGTCACCATCGGTGATGGCGTTCAGCGCATGCAGCGCGGTGAAGCCACCGAGGCCGAAATACACCGCATGCCCGAAAGACAACAATCCGCTCTGGCCGAGCAACATGTTGTAGGACAGGGCGAAAACGATGCCGATGCCCAACTGGTTGAGCAGCGTCAGCGCGTAGCGGCTGTTGAACAGGTGCGGGAGCAACGCCAGAATGACGATTGTTGCCGCAACGAGCATCAGTGGCAGGAAGCGGTTACCGGGGATCATCGGCGCCAGACCTTTTTGAATGCGGGCATCATGAGTCACGGGTCCCCAGCAAGCCGCGCGGTCGCAGCACCAGGATCAGGACCATGAACAGATAGGGAAGGATGGGCGCCACATCGGAGATCCGCTTCGACCACAATTCATGGAGCGGGACATTGCGAAGATCCAGCCCGACCGTCGCGAAGATGTCGGTCAACGACACGTCGATCGCGACCGCGGTGGTCTGGATCACGCCGATCAGCAGCGAGGCGATGAAGGCGCCGGTGAGGGAACCCAGCCCACCGACAATGATGACCACGAACACGATCGTTCCCAGCGCCCGCGCCATGCCGGGCTCGGTGACAAACGCGTTGCCGCCAATGACGCCGGCAAGTCCGGCCAGTCCGGTTCCGGCCCCGAACACCAGCATGAAGATTCGGGGCACGTTATGACCCAGCGTGCCGACGGTTTCGGGATGGGTCAGCGCCGCCTGGATGATCTGGCCGATCCGGGTCCGTGCGATGACGCCGTAGAGAAACACGAACATGGTGATGGAAACCGCCATCATGAAGATCTTGTAGGCGGAATAGGACATGCCGCCGATCTGGAACAGCGCGAAATCAAGATCGGGCGGGACGGTATAGGGCACGGGATTGCGCCCCCAGATCAACACCACCGCTTCCTCGATCAGCATCGCCAGACCGAAGGTGAACAGCAATTCGGCAACATGGCCGTGACGGTGCACGGTCCTGAGAAAATAGCGTTCGACCAGAGCGCCTATGCAGCCGACCAAAACCGGCGCGACGATGAGCCCCGGCCAGAATCCGGTGATCGTGCTGATCTGATAGGCGAAGTAGGCCCCCAGCATATAGAATGACGCGTGCGCGAAGTTGAGCACGCCCATCATGCTGAAGATGAGGGTCAAGCCACTCGACATCATGAACAACAGCAATCCGTACACGATTCCGTTGAACAGGAAGAAAATCCAGCCTTCCACGACCGCCTCGCAGGTTATGAGAGAAGTGACGGGCCGGCCGTGCGTTGTAAAACCTGCACGACCGGTCGCTAGCTCTTTGCGGACAAGAGCCTATTCGGGGCGCTTCATCTCGCAGCTTGTCGGAAGAACCGTGCTCTCGAGCGTGAACTCCTGGTCGGTCTTGAAGCCGATGCCGCTGTTTTCGAGATCGAACTTCATGCCCTTGGCAAGGGTCGCCAGATACAGCTGCTGGAACATCTGGTGGTCGTCCTTGCGCATCCACACCTCACCGACCGGGGTCGGCAGGCGCATGTCTTCCAGCTTGAACGCCACGGCCTTCGGATCCGGGCTTCCGGCTTCGTTGACGGCCTTGGTCAGCATGTTCATCAGCGTGCCGACGCGGTAATAGGCCCAGTCGAACTCCGGATACAGTTGCTTGAATTCGGTGACGATGGGGTCCATCTCCGCGTTAGGCACGTTGGCGTGCCATTCGGAAATCTGCCGGACATGATCGACGCCGGCGTCGCCGAGCGCCGACACCCCGCCAAGCAGGCCTGCGTAGAAGGTAAGCCATTCGACATCGAGGCCGGCGTCCTTGCCCGCATTGACCAGAAGCGAAAGGTCGTTGCCCCAATTGCCGGTGATGACCGCCTCGGCGCCGGATTGCTGGATCTTGGCGACATAGGGCGAGAAGTCCTTGACCTTGATCAGCGGGTGAAGGTCGTTGCCGACGATCTCGATATCGGGCCGCTTTTCGGCGATTATCTTGACCGCGGCCGCGGCGACCGCCTGCCCGAAGGAATAGTCCTGATTGATCAGATAGACCTTCTTGATCTCCGGCCGCTCGACCAGATAGTCGGTCATCGCGGCCACCTTCATGTTGACATTGGCGTCGAAGCTGAAGTGCCAGAAATTGCACTTCTCATTGGTCAGCGCCGGATCGATCGCCGCATAATTGAGGAACAGCAGCTCCTCGCCGGGATTGCGATTGTTGTACTTGTCGATCGCATCGACCAGAGCGTGCGCCACCGACGACCCGTTGCCCTGAACGATATAGCGGATGCCCTGATCAATCGCGCTCTGCAGGACCGTCAGGCTTTCTGCGGCGTTGATCTTGTTGTCGAAGGGAACGATCTCGTAGGTCAGACCGTCCGGCAAGGCCTTCTCCGCATTCAGCTTGTCGACCATGAACCGGAAATGGGCCAGGCCGGCATTGCCAATATTGGCGAAACCGCCACTCAAAGGGTCGATGTAAGCGATCCGGACCGTCTCGGCTGAAGCCGCGATTGGAACGAACGCCGATGCAACCGCCGCCATAGCGGCCCCGAGTATCGCACTGCGTAGAACATGTTTCATTTTGATCTCCTCCACGAGATAGGCTGATCTTTCGATCGTTTTTCGTTGTCCTTGCATTCCCGGCCTTTTCCCGGCTTTCTCCCTTTTGTCCGAGTCCCGATCCTTATTTGGCGCCCGGCCTTGCTGATCCGACAACCGCGTCAATCGGCCGGTCATCATCGAAACCGGCAAGGTTGTAGCCGCGCTTGAAGTCCGCGAAGTGCTTGCGCATCCAATGTTCGGCGGCATCCCCGTCCCTGGCCGACAATGCGTTGAAAACGGCTGAGTGTGCATCCAGCAGGCGGCCGGGGGCCTGTGGCAGGGCGTCGATGATGGCGCTCACGGCAGAGCGGCACAGCAAGATCGTTGGTTCCTGCGTCAGGACCATCGCGTCGTTCCTGGTTGCTGTTGCGACCAGGATATGGAACTCGATATCCGCGTCGACCAGGCTCCTGCCGTTCTCGATCGCGTGCCGGGTCTGTTGAAGATTCCGGCCGACAGCCGACAACTCCTCGTCGGTGATCCGTTCGGCGGCCATGCGGGCGATCGCGGGCTCGAGAATCATCGAGATCTCCCACAACTCGCGAAACGAGACCCGGCGCAGAATCAGGGCGCGCTGTTCGCGCGAGCCGAGTTCATCGTAGCGCGGCAAGGCCGCAAACAGCCGCCTCCCCGCCTTTCGCTTGACCAGACCACGCTGTTCAAGCAGCCGGATACCCTCCCGCACCGTCGAGCGATTGACGCCAAAATCCTCGGCCATCTCCGTTTCGGTCGGCAGCTTGTCGCCGTACTGCAACTGGCCGTCCATGATTCGCTGCTCGATGGCGTTGGAGACCACGCGGTATGCGGGAACAATGTCGAGCTTGTCGAACAGGCGCTTCATCGGTGATCATCCTCCCGGGACATCATCGGCGGAACGCGCCCCAACCGGCCAAGGACCGGCGGTCGTGCGGAATCAATAGCTGACGCGCGGACCTCACCAATAATCTCCCCCCAACTTGCTGGCCAATACATTCGCGGCGCTTTGCACTCACAGCAGTCGGCATATCCACTCAATATTGGTTTGCCCGACAAACCATATACAACTGCTTGATGGAGTCAATTCCAATTTATTATCCTGAATATACAGTCAGTTAGGTGCTATTCATCCACGATATTTGTTGCTGGTCATCATTGAAGTTGCGTTTGTCCGACAAACGACTTTCACGAGCTCGAACACCGCATCGGAACGGCCAAGGATAGCCGGCACCCCAACATTGCCCGGACCACGATACGGATCTGTCGGGTCTGGGTGCCGAACAGGTGGCTCGCTCCACCGGCGCCTTGATCGATTTCGTCGGTGACATGCTCCCGATCATCGAGCGCGAGGTCGATCCCGCGTTCCTTGACTATTCCCTCGAACCCATTCCATCCGAGGGCACGAAGTGCAAGACAACAGACCGGCCTGAACCTTTGGTGCCGTGCAGTCAAAGCCAGGATCGGACGTTTCTTACTGGCGGCGGCGAGACACATCAGGCCCGCGGCCGCGACCGCGACCGCGACCAGTGGATTGCGGTCATTGCCGCTCTTGCAAATTGAAATATGAATCAGTATTCATGTTTTATGTCCACGAACGCTTATCCGAGAACCAGCAGGGGCGTAGCACGGCGCGAGCAGATCCTGCGCGCGGCCGAGGCGATGATCGGCGCCCAGGGATTTTCCGCCGCGTCGATTGCCGACATCACGCGGCATGCCAAGACTGCGCTGGGGACGTTCTACATCTACTTTTCCAGCAAGGAGGATGTCTTCCGCGAGCTGGTTCTGGAAATGGGGCAGCTGACGCGCGCCGTCATCACCCAGGCGGTGGCAGGGGCGCCCAATCGGCTGGAAGCCGAGCGGGCCGGACTGAAGGCTTTTTTGCGCTTTGTTGTCGAGCGCCCGTCGCTCTACCGGATCGTCGAGGAAGCCCGTTTCATCGACGCCGAAGCCTACAAGGCCTATTTCACCAGCTTCGCCAAGGCCTACGCCGCGCAATTGAACGACGCCGCCGCCGCTGGCGAGTTGCGCCCCGGCGACGCCGAGGTCCGCGCCTGGGCGCTGATGGGCATCGCCAAGACCCTGGGCGAGCGCTACGTCCTGTGGGACGACACGTCTGACATCGATCATGTCGTTGACGAGGCTTTCTCGATGATCCGGGATGGTCTTGCGCCATGACCGCGCGGGTTGCCGCCGAAACAATCCGCCTGCCGGATGGCGCCCTTTGCGCGAGGCTGACCATGGCCGCCGCCCGCGCCAATGCGCTTGAACCCGGATTGCTTGGAGATATTGCTTTAGCACTTGATTGGGCCGAAGCGCAGGACGCCCGGGTCATCCTCCTGTGCGGGCGCCGGAACTTTTCCAGCGGCGGCGATGTGCGCGCCTTTCATGCGGCATCGCTCAGCGGCGATGCGGAGGCCTATGCCCGCCAGGTTGTTCCGCTTCTGCAGACACTCGTCGCGCGCCTCATCGCCATGCCGCGCCTGGTGGTGGTGGCGGCGCGCGGGGCGATCACCGGCGGGTCCGCGGGGCTCTTGTTTGCCGCCGACCTCGCGGTGCTGGCGCCCGATGCGTTTGTGCAGCCCTATTACGCCCAGGTCGGCTTCGCCCCGGACGGCGGCTGGACTGCGCTGCTGCGCGAACGCATCGGCGCGGGGCGGGCGCTCGAATGGCTGCAGTCGGACCGGCGGTTGTCTGCCGCTGCCTTGTGCGAGGCAGGTCTGGCGACCGCCATTTCTGACACGCCCGAGGCGATGGCTGCCGAGCTTGCGGCGAACGGGGACATCGGCGCCCGGCTGGCGATCAAGGCGCTGATCTGGGACGAGGCCAGCCGTGCGCGGATCAATACGCGGCTGGAGGCCGAGACCGCGGCATTTCTCGACCGGATCATCCAGCCCGGCACGGCTCTCGGCATGGCACGGTTTCTCGAACGCATTGGAGGCACGGTCGATGTTTGACACAATTCCCGACATGGCGGCCAAGCGGGCCGAGATCTCTCCGGACGCGATCGCATTTGTCGATGCGGGCAGCGGGCGGGAATGGCGGTTTTCAGACATCAACATCGCCGCGAACGCGGTGGCAGCCGGTCTCGGACAGGCAGGCCTGCGGGGTGGCGATCGCCTGGCGATCCTGTGCCTGAACCGGGTCGAGTTCTTCATCACGCTGTTTGCCTGCCAGAAGACCGGGATTATTCTCTGCCCGCTCAACTGGCGGCAGCCGTCGCCCGAATTGATCGAAACGCTTGAACCAGTCGGCGCCAGGGCGCTGGTTCATGATGCGTCCCAGGAAAAACTTGCCGGAGAGGTGGCGCGATCCAGTGGCATGCCACTTTTCGGTTTCGAGACCGATCTTGCTGGATGGATCGAAGCGGGAGCGGCAGCGCCCGTCGTCGAGGTTCTCCCGAACCAGCCCTGGTATCTGCTGTTCACCTCGGGAACCACAGGCCGGCCAAAGGCGGTGATCCAGACAGCGCGGATGGCCTGGGCCAATGCGGTCAATATTTCCCAGGCCACGCGGATGACGGCGGACGACCGGTCCGTCAATTTCCTGCCGCTGTTTCACACCGCCGGCATCAATCTCTACACTTTGCCGTTGTTTCTCCTGGGCGGATGTTCGACGGTTCTGCCGAAATTTGAACCGGATCAGATTTTTCAACTGCTCAGGCAAGGCAAGGTGACGCAGTTCTTCGGTGTTCCGGCAATCTATCAGGCCTTCAGCCTTTTGCCCGATGTCGGCGAGATCGAGTGGGGCTCGGTTCGCTGCGGCTGCGGCGGCGCGCCTTTGCCGGAACCGCTGATCCGGTTTTTCGCAGGGCATGGCGCCAAGGTTCTCAACGGTTTCGGCATGACCGAAACCGGGCCGACCGTGTTCCTGATGGACCCGGAAAACGCCGAGAGGAAAATCGGTTCCGTCGGCCGGGCGCAGATGCTGACCGAGATGCGGCTTGACGAGGTTGCTGCGGGGGAGCCGGGGGCCGGCGAGATCCAGCTCAGGGGCCCCAACATCACGCCGGGCTATTACCTGAACGACAAGGCCACGCGCGACGCCTTCACCGATGATGGCTGGCTCAGGACCGGCGATGTCGGACGGCGCGACGAGGATGGCTACATCTTCATCATCGACCGGATCAAGGACATGTACATTTCCGGCGGCGAGAACGTCTATCCTGCCGAAGTCGAGCGCGTGCTCAACGAGCATGCCGATGTGCTCGAATCAGCCGTCATCAGCATGGCTGACGCCAAATGGGGCGAAGTGGGCGCGGCCTTCATCATTGCCCGTCCGGGCGCCACCATCGACCCGGTGGAGCTCAAGAGCTGGAGCCGGCAACGCATGGCTGCCTACAAGGTGCCGGTCAGGATCACGCTGGTGCAGGATTTCCCGCGCACCGCTGCCGGAAAGGTCCGCAAACCTGAATTGAGGTCGATGCTGCCATGAAAATTGAACTCTCTGCCGTGTGGACGCCGGCCCAGCATGAATTCGACCTGTTCGCCCGCATTTCCGGCGATGACAATCCGATCCATGTCGATCCGGAATTCTCGGCCCGGACAGCCTTCGGGCGCACGGTCAGCCACGGTATGCTGATCTATACCAAGCTGTGGGGATTGCTGACGGCCTCGCACCCCGAGGTCTCGCAAACGGCCCAGTCGATGATGTTTCCCAACCCCTGCTACACCGGCGAAGCGGTCGATCTTGTCATCAGCGGCGACTGTCCGGGAGTGCTGTCGGTGCAGGCGATCCGGTCCGCCGACGGCGCCGAGCTTCTCGTCGGCGAAACGGAGGTCGCGTGATGGACGTCGGACAGTCGGCAACCGTCAGCCGCAGCTTCAGCCGGGCCGATCTCGAGGATTTCGCCAAACTCAGTGGCACGGATGTTCCCACCACCGTTCCGGAGCCACTGATCGCGGCGCTGTTTTCCTATCTGCTCGGCGTGAAACTGCCGGGTCCGGGCACCAATTATCTCAAGCAGGAACTCAGCTTCCTGGCGCCAGCGCCGGCACAGTCCGAACTGACCGCGCGAGTTGAGATCACCAGGCTTCGCCCCGACAAGCATCTGGTCGATCTCTGGTCGACCTGCACCGACGCCCATGGCGTGCTGATCTGCGAAGGCCGCTCGCTGGTCAAGTTCAGGAAAACGTCGGCATAATTATTTATGCATTATGGATCCGGTACTTCGCCTTTAAAGAGCGTTGGCGAATTCAACGAGCCTGGCGGCGAAAGCCTCTGGTTCCTCCAGATGCGGCGAATGGCCGGAAGCCTCAAACACATGCATCTGACCGCGCGGGGCGGTTGCGGCCAGCCATTGTGCGGTTGACCCCGGATAGACCCGGCTGAGCGCGCCGCAGGCCGCAAGCAAGGGGCAGGTGAGCCGTGCGATCACCGGCCGCTTGTCCATGCCGGCCAGCGCATTCCACATGGTGATCATTTTTCCCGGATCATTGGCCAGGATCTGGTTGAGCGCGGCCTGCCGGCTGTAGCCGGGCGCGCCATCGCGCTGGCCGAACATGGTGGTCGCGATCGCCTCCGCCATGCCGCGCCAGTCCGCGATCATCCGCTGTGTGGTGAGGCTGAGATCATCCTCGCCCTGCCCGATCAGCCCATGTGGCCAATCCGGTTCGCAGGCGAGCTTCGGGCTCATGTCGACCGTCATCAGACCTGCAATCCGGCTGGCGCCGAAGCGTTCGATGTAGCGCCATGCGACCGCGGCGCCCATCGACCAGCCGACCAGAACAACATCGTTGAGATCGCGGGCCTCCAGCAAGGCGGACAGCGTTTGCGCCGCAGCGGCAAGCGAGGGCTCAGCCGCGGCCTGGTCGCCATGCCCCGGCAGGTCGGGGGCATGGCAGTCAAACCCGTCCGGCAATCCGGCGATGAGATTGTCGAAGATCGCGCCGCGCATGGTCCAGCCATGCAACAGCACCACCGGGCGTGGCCGCGGCATGATCGGTGCTGCCGTCAATCTTCTGACCTTAGCCGGCCGACGATGCCGGTGGGGAAGAAATAGACGCTGAGGATGAAGAGCACGCCAAGCCACAACAGCCAGCGGTCGGGGTCAAGCAATTGCGGAATGAGCGGCAATCCTTCGGTGGCGCCGGAGGCGACGCCCATCAGGTTCTGCAGATAGTTCTGCGCCAGCACGAAAATGGTGGCGCCGATCACCGCGCCATACATGGTGCCCATGCCGCCGATCACCACCATCAGCAGAATGTCGAGCATGATCTCGAACGACAACGTGGTGTCGGGTCCGACATAACGCAGCCAGATCGCGAACAGGCTGCCGGCGATGGCCGCGACCGCTGCGGACAGGCAGGTCGCAAGCGTCCGGTACAGGACGACCCGGTAGCCGATCGCCTCGGCGCGGAAATCGTTTTCCCGGATTGCCTGCAGCACCCGCCCGAACGGCGAGTTCACCACGCGGAGCAGCAGCAGGAACAGCATGAGCGAGGCGAAGAACACCAGGTAGTAATTCAACAGCTTTCCGGTGATGCTGACGCCGAACAGCGTACCCAGCCGGAAAGCCGGGGTGAGTTCGCGCGGGATTGAGTAGTTGAGGCCATCCTCGCCGCCGGTCAGGCCGGAAAGCTGACTGACCAGCACCGCCACGGCCGAGGCGACAGCCAGCGTGATCATGGCGAAGAAGATCGCCCGCACCCTGAGCGAGAACAGCCCGATCAGCAAGGCCAGCACGGCGGCCGCGACGGCGCCGGCGATGGTGCCGACGGCCAGCGCATCGTAGCCGCGGCCCATATGGGTGGAAGCCAGCGCCACGCCATAGGCGCCAAGTCCGAAGAACATGGTGTGGGCGAAGCTGACAATGCCGGAATAGCCCAAGAGCAGATCATAGCTTGCCACCAGCACGATGAAAATGCAGATCCGCGCCGCCGTCTCGAGCGAGCGTACGCCCGGAAACAGGAACGGCGCCAGCGCCAGTCCGGCGAGAATGGCAAGCAGCACGAAGGACAGGATCAGGGAACGCGGACGGTCGCCGGAGAGGAGCTTTGTCAACATCTTACTTCGCCTTCACAACGGGCATCATGCCCTGTGGCCGCCACATCAGAATGGCCGTCATCAGGGCGATGTTCGAAATCAGCGCCAGCTTCGGTTCGAGAAACGCCACGTAGTTTTGCAAAAGGCCGACCATCAGCGCGCCGATGAAGGCGCCCTCGACCGAACCGAGGCCGCCGATGATGACGACGATGAAGACCAGGATCATCATCTCCTCGCCCATGCCGGCGGTGATGACTTCCTGGTAGAGTCCCCACATCACCCCGCCAAGGCCCGCGAGCGCGGAGCCGGTGACAAAGACCCCGATGAAGACCAGCCGCAGCCGGTAGCCGAGCGCCTGGACCATTTCGCCATTCTGCACCCCGGCCCGCACGATCAGCCCGATCTTGGTGCGCTTGAGCACAAGCCGCATCGCGATGAACAGCGCCAGCCCGAAGACCACGGCAAGCAGCCGGTATTTCTCGATCGCGGCGCCGGCGAAGGTCACCGCGCCCTTCAGCATCTCCGGCCGGGTGATATAGATCTCGTCAGGGCCCCACAGCACATGGATCATCTGCTCGATGACGATGAGGCCGCCGACGGTGACCAGGATCTGCTTGAGATGCGCGCCATAGACGGGCCGCACGATGACACGTTCGAAACCCCAGCCCAGCGCGCCGGTGACGCACATGGCGGCGATCACCGCCGCCAGCACCGCAGCCACATTGAGCATCAGCGAGGGCACGCCGGTCCATCCCTCAAGCGCCAGCAGCGCCGAGATGCCGACATAGGCGCCCACCGAAATGAATGCGCCATGGCCGAAATTGATGACGTCCATCAGTCCGAACACCAGCGTCAGCCCCGACGCCATGATGAAGATCATCATGCCCATCGCGAGGCCCGACACGGTGAGCGTCAGCCAGCTTGAGGTCGAGCCGATCGACAGGAAACCCAGCAGCACCAGAACCGGAACAAGCAAGAGCGGCATTGCCCTTCCGATTTTGTCGGACAGCGGCAATTGCGCATATTTTGGCGCGTGGTCGGGGGCAGCAGCCATGATCAATGCGCCTCCATGCTCAGGCCCATCAGGCGCTCCTGCAGACCGGAATCGCCCGCGAGTTCGGCCATCTCGCCCGCCCAGACAATCCGCCCGTCATCCATGACGGCGGCGGTGTCGCCCAGCGCCTTGGCGACGGAAAAATTCTGTTCGACAAGCAGGATCGAGGCGCCCTTTTTCTTCAGGTCACGAAGCGCGCCGGCCATGGTCGAAATGATCGCGGGCGCCAGCCCCTTGGTGGGCTCGTCGATCAGGTAGAGCTGCCGCTCCTCGGCCATGGCGCGGGCGATCGAAAGCATCTGCTTCTGCCCGCCCGACAAATTGCCGGCCTCCGACTTCCAGAAGGTCCTGAGCGGCGGGAAGGCCGCGAAGATCCATTCGAGCCGCGCCGGATCGAGCGGACCGGAGGCTGCCGCCAGGATCATGTTTTCCTCAACGGTCAGATCCGAAAAGATGCCCATGTCTTCCGGCACGAAACCGATCCCGGCGCGAGCCCGGGCAGGCGTCGGCAGGGTGGTGATCTCAGTGCCGTTGAAACGGATTCTGCCGGCCTTGCTCTGCCAGTGACCGATGATGGTGCGCAGCGTCGTGGTCTTGCCGACACCGTTGCGGCCCAACAGCATGGTCACGCCGCCGCGCGGCACCGCCAGATCGACGCCCTGCAGGATGTGATATTGCGCGATGTCGGTGTGGATGCCGGACAGTTCGAGGATCGGATCAGACATCGGCAAGGTCCCGTCCCATATAGGCTTCCTGCACCACGTCCGACGCCATCACCGTGGCCGGATCGCCATCGGCGGCGAGAGCGCCGTTGTGCAGCACGATGATGCGGTCGGCGAGCGAGCGGATCACGTCCATCTTGTGCTCGACCAGCAGGATTGTCCGGTCGGTGTCGGCCTTGAGTTCGGCAATGAGGTCCAGCACCACCGGCGCTTCGTCGACGCTCATGCCGGCGGTCGGTTCGTCAAACATGTAGACCACCGGATCGAGCGCGATCAGGAGGGCGACCTCGAGCTTGCGCTGATTGCCGTGGCTGAGGGCGCCAACCTTGTGTTCGCAGAGGCTGTGGAGGCGCACCCGCTCGAGCACAGCCATCGCCGCCACCGTCAATTCGGTGTGCGCGCTCGCCATGGACAACAGGTTGAACCCCATCCTGCGCCGGGCCTGGATGACCAGCCGGACATTTTCGAGCACGGTGAGATTGGGAAACAGATTGGTCAGCTGGAAGGCGCGCCCCAGCCCCTTGCGGCAGCGCTCGGCCACCGGGTCGCGCGTGACATCCTCGCCCATCAGCCGCACAGTGCCTGCCGAGGCGGTGATCTGCCCGGAGATCAAATTGAAATAGGTGGTCTTGCCGGCGCCGTTGGGCCCGACGATGGCGGTGAGTTCACCGGCCCGGAACGCGCAACTGACAGTGTCCACCGCCACATGGCCGCCGAAGCGGACGGTCAGGCTGTCTGTTTCCAGAAGCGTCTGTGTCATGCGCGCACCTATGCGGGGGGATGGAGCCAAGGGCGGGCGCCGCAGCCGGCGCCCGCTGCTTGCGGCGTCAGTTGCGGATTGGAATATCCATCTCGTCAATGCCGATCTCGCGCACCAGCACCGGGACGCCATAGTCCTTGCCATCCTGGATTTCGGTGCGGAAGTGATACATCGCCTGCAGCGCCTGGTGGTCCTCCTTGCGGAAGCGCATCAGGCCCTTTGGCGTCTCCCATTCCATGCCTTCCATCGCCGAAATCAGCGCTTCGGTGTCGGTGGAGCCGGCCTTCTTGATTGCCTCGACCACGGCAATTCCGGCTGCCATGCCGCCCGCGGTGAAGAAATCCGGCGGCGAGCCGAAGCGGGCCATGTGCTCCTTGACCAGCCAGTCATTGACCGGATTTTTCGGGATCTCGTAGTAATAATAGGTGGCGCCTTCCATGCCCGGCAGTTCCTTGTAGGCCGTCAGCGCCGCCAGGATGTTGCCGCCGGTCGCGATCTCGATTCCGAAGCGGGACGGGTCCATGGCATTGATCTTGCTCATCGGATTGCCACCGCCGGCCCAGATGATGAACAGCTTTTTCTTGCCTTCAATGGCGCCCATGGCGTTGAAGATGCGCTCGGCCGCCGCGGTGAAATCGGTGGTGTCGGTGGGCACATATTCTTCGTGCGCAATCGTTGCGCCGGTTGCGGCCAGGGCCTCACGGAACGCAGCCACGCCATCGCGTCCGAAGGCATAGTCCTGCGCCAGGGTTGCGATCGTCACGCCTTCGCCGCCAAGCGCGACAGCGTTGGAGATGGCGTCCTGCGAGGAGTTGCGGCCGGTCCGGAAGATGAACCGGTTCCAGTCCGCGCCGGTGATCGAATCGGCCACGGCAGGTTCGACAATCAGGATCTTCTCGTATTCCTCGGCCACCGGAAGCATCGCCAGGCCAACGCCGGAACTGACCGGCCCGACAGCGATGTCGGCCTCGTCGTCGCCATAGGCTTCGGCCAGCACGGCCTTGCCGATGTCGGGCTTGAGCTGGGTGTCCTTCTCGATGACGACGATCTTCTCGCCATCGATTTCCATGGTCCCGCCAGTGGCGTATTCCAGGCCGAGCAACAGCCCCGCATGCGACTGGGCGGCATAGGCCTCGAGCGCTCCGGTCTTGCCGTAGACATGCGCAATCTTGATCTCGGCGAGCGCCGGCACTGTCAGCATGACAGCAGCCACACCGGTTGCCAGTATCGTTCTCATCTTCATTTTGGGTCTCCTCCCCTGAGCGAACAATGGTGAAAACATGAAACATGAATCAATATTCATGTCAAGATTCCAAAGCGGCCTCCAGCCGCTGTGTGCGCCTGATTTGGAATCCCGGGTCTTGCCCGCCCTGGGCTGGAGAAAAAGACCAGACCACGGCCGCCCGCGGCTGATCACGCAGCCCGGAACCGCAGCGTTCCCAGCGCCTTGCGCATCCTGACACATTCAAATCGGGATTGGTCGGGGAGGTCCAGCGCCGTCACCTCCACGGTCTGATAGCCGAGCCGCTGGTAAAGCGCCACGCCGGAGAGGGTGGCGGTAAGCTGCAGCGTCTCGGCGCCATGATCGATGGCATCCTGTTCGGTCCGCGCCATGATGGCCGATCCGACCCCGCGGCGGGTGGCGGCGGGATCGACAAACACGCTGCGGACCGTCGGCGCATCAGATGGGTTCCGGGTTCCGGCACTTGCAGTGGCATAGCGCGGCCGCGACCGTGTCCAGCCGCCGCTGCCGAGGATTGCACCACGATGATCTTCAGCAACGAAATAGTGACCTTCGTCCACCACCGCATCATCCATCGTCCCGAACAGGGTGAGGAAGCCGGCGATTTCGCTAGGCGTATAGAAGTCGCCGCCGAGCACCCACATGGAGCGCTCCTGCATCGACCGGATTGCGGGGATATCAGCCGGACGGGCAAGACGGACAAAGTATCGAGATAAGGCTGTGTCTTCAGTCATGATTTTCTCCTTCAGCAGGGTGTTTGTGGGCGCGGCGCCGGGCAGGCAGACCCGCCGGGATGGTTCCCGGCGGGCTGCTCTACAAAGGCGTTACTCGCCGCCGAATTCGGCCTTGAACGCGTCGAAGTCGATCTGCATGCCGTTGAGGATGGCGCTCCAGTGGCGTGTCAGCCCGGCCTGGGCCACGGCTTCGGCGATCTCGGCGTCGGTGGCGCCGAGTTCGCGGGCGAACTTGCTGTCGAGCCAGATGCAGTAGCGGCAGGGAATCTGCGCCGCCACGGCGACATTGATCAGCGACTTGATCTTCGGATCGAGCGCGCCCTTTTCAACTTCGAGCGCCTTGGTCAGCGCCCAGGCGGCGGCGATGCCCTGCTTGGGGTAGACCTTCATGTATTCCGGCGTCACGCCGTAGACAGACTCGATATCCTTATAGGTGTCTTCGAGAGTCGGCTTGTCCTGCGCACCGGCGATCGAAATGCCAAAGGCGAGGGTCGAGACCGCGGCAAGTGCCGCCGCTGTGTTGATGAGTTTCATAGGTAAGTCCTTTCTGGTTGCTTGGTGTGAAGGCGTGTTGAGAGAAGGCCCGGACTGCCTTCGCGTCCGTGCCGTGGCTTTCATCGTCCTTTGGGCGAACAAGCCTGTCGGGTGGCGGGTGGATGCTTGGCTGCACCCGCCTGCCACACCCCGGGCGGAGCGCCCGGGGAATTTTTCAAGACTGCGCGGCAGCCGGAGATTGCCGGCTTGTGGCCTGCGACGAAGCTGGAAGACGCGAGGCTCGGCAGGCCTCGCCGCCGTTGCCGGACGGGTCGACCCGATTGCGCTTCCGTGCAAAGATCGCCGCCGTCACACGGTCCCGGCGAACCCGCACCTGGGTTCCGCCGGCTGATCTCAAGCTTGCCTCGAGGTCGGCGAGCGGCAATTGATGCCCCTGCCACCTGGTCTTCACCCGGCGCATGAAAATCCGGGTGATCAGATCGATCGGTTGCTCGGGTTCGATGCAGATCGCCATGCAGAGTGTGCCGCCCGGCTTGAGGACCCGCATCAGCTCGGCGAGGCCGGCGTGCGGCTCTGCCAGCGTTTCCAGCACCCAGGTGCAGATCACGGCATCGAATGTGCCGTCGCCAAAGGGCAGTTCGGTCACGCTGCCTTCAATCGTCCGCGCCTTTGCATTGACGATCCGGGACAGCATGTTGGGTGCGGCATCCAGCAGCGTCAGCTCGATCCCCGGCTCCATCGTCTGAAGAAACCCACCCAGCCGGCCCGTCCCGCATCCTGCATCCAGGATCTTGAGCCCGGGCTCCAGGATCGCGGACAACATGCCCTCGACGGCCGATTGCGTTGCGCCCCCGGCGATCCTGAGGAACCGGTCATGCTTTCGCCCATAGAGCCGGGCGTGGCGATTGTAGACCTCGGCTCCCGGCTGCGCCGCGGCCTGGAGCTGCCGGATCGGCTCGCATCGTTGCATCGATAACATCTAATCTGTTTCCGTGGCTTGTTCGCAGCGAGATCCTGGAGGCGGACGACGCTGGAGGCCGTCAGGCGGCCTTGCTGATTGAAAAATGACCGCCTGACGGCGCTTTCCGCCTCTCCCCGGTTGACCCGGGGGATTGCCTTATTGGGGCTCCATCCAGGGAACGCCGGCGGATTTCCTGGGCTGGTAGCCGATGTCCCTGAGGAAATGGTCGTTGAGTTCGCAAAGGGCGGCGCGGCGGGCGCGTTCGGCGCGAAAGCGCCTGCGCCGCTCCCGCCAAGGCCCGAACAGGCTGTGTTGAAAGATCGCCATGGCTCAGGCGGCCTTCTGTCCGGGATGGGCTTCTGTCCGAGCGCGGCGCAGGAAAGACCTGTTCACCGGGCTGTGGGGCTTGAGCGCCAGGCGCTCGCTGGCGAGCGCTTCGGCCATGCCGGTCAACCCGCCGCGCAGCGTCGCTTCGGTCAGTGTCCAGTCGATGATGTCGCGCTGGGCATGGCTGCCGCCGAATGTGTTGGCGATCTGGCGTGCGCCGTGCAGGTGGTTGGCCGCGGTCTCGTAGTCGCCCTGCCAGAAGGCGGCAAAGCCTTCCACCAGCGGCAGCGCCGAGGTCCGGCCCCAGGCGTCGACTTCAGCGGCGCCACCACCTTCCCGGAAACCCGCGAGGATGCGCTCGGCGTCACCGGTCCGGCCGGCGCCGAGATAGGCCATCACCGCGTGCCAGTCGTTGAACGGATAGGAGCGGCCGTCGGCATGGCTGTCCCAGGCTGTGGCCAGCTCCTGCCAGCGGTCGCCGACATCATGGCCGGTGAGGGTGAGCCGCCACAACAGCGCCGAGGCGTCGACCATGTCGAGCGCGACCATCGAGCGGTCCTGGCGGATCGGGCCGTCATAGAGCGCCAGCACCTGATCGGCCTGGCCGAGATCGAGATGGCAGAGCGCGAGATGCCACCAGTTGTGAACCCGGAAGAAATTGTCGTCGCCGGACCAGTGCGGTTCGCGGGCGATCATCCAGCCGATGCCGTCCTCGGCGCGCCCCTGCATTTCCATGACATGGGCGACGGCGTGGTGCGCCCATGAATCGAGCGGCTGGAGATCGAGCGCGCGGCGGCCGGCCTCCTCGGCGCGAGCGTAGTCGCCGGTTTCCTCGAGCCCGAAGGCATGCATGCCGACGACGATGGAATGGCCCGGAATGGCGTCCGACCATTTCGGCAACACGCGGGCGATGCGGTCGCGCAGGCTGCGGGCATTGGCGCGGTAGAAATCCATCAGATGGCCCGCCTGCAGGGCGACGATGTCGTGCGGATGGTCAATATTGTGCCGGTCGAGCGCGGTTGCCGCAGCGGTCCATTCACCGTCGAGCAGCAGATCGAGGACTGCGACGTGCGACGCCTCCCGCTCCGAAAGCCGCAGGGACTTGACCGTGCTCAGGATCGCCTTGGCTTCCTTCGTCGCCTCCGGCTCGGTCGCCAGGCCGAAGAGATGGGCTTTCAGGATATGCGCCATGGCGAAGCCGGGCGCTATGGCGATGGCCTGGTCGGCGAGGCCGACCGGATCGCCACGATAGATGTTGAAGGCCTCGACGGCCTGGTCGAAGAGGCCGGCTGCCTCACTGGTTGCGCCGGACAGCGCGTTGCCTTGTGCGTCCTTGTGCATGATGATTTGCTCCCTGGCAGATTTGATCGCTGGATTGCGAAGTCAAACGGATTGCAGGCGGCGCGTGTGAAAGTCATAATCGGCGCTTCCTGTTGGGCGGTGTTCTGGCGCAAGAGGCTTTTCGCCGACAGGACGGCGCGCCGATGCTTCGCCGATGAATTGCCGATGGAGGGGACGATGACTGAGACTGCAACCGCTTCCGCGATCGACCTGGCACGGACGGCGCCGTTCGCGCTCGGGCCTGCCACCGTGCTGCCGGCGTCCTGCGAGATCTCCGCTCCTGAGCAGACCGTCAGCGTCGAACCGCGGGTGATGCAGGTGCTGGTGGCGCTGGCGCGACGCCAGGGCGAGACAGTCACGCGCGACGACCTGATCGCGCAATGCTGGCGCGGCGTCGTCGTCGGCGAGGATGCGATCCAGCGCTGCATCGGGCGGCTGCGCAAGGCGGCGGCCGCGGTGGGCGGCTTCGAGATCCAGACGCTCAATCGCGTCGGCTACCGGCTGCGGGAGATTTCAGCCGCGGCGGAGGAAGCCGTTACAGCTGTGGCCCCTTCTGCCGCGGGCATAAGCGACAGGCGGCCGACGATTGTCGTGGTCGACATGCAGGTGTTCGGCGCCGGGCCGGACGTGGAAACATTCGCGCAGATCCTGGCGCAGGATGTCAGCGCGGCGCTGTCGCTCAACCGGGATCTCCATGTGCTGGCGGCGCACGCCACGGTGTCGCGGGTGGCGGCGACAAAGGAATGGTCCGCGGGGACTGCGGGGCTCAGATACATCGCGCAGGGCACCCTGCGCCGCATGGGCGAGCACTACCGGCTCGGCTTCCAGCTGCTCGAGGCGGCGAGCGCGCGCCTGCTGTGGGCGCACCGTGTCGATCTCGCCGACATCGACGCCCCGTCCGACGATCTGGTGATCGACCTGGCCGGACGAATGTCGACGGAAGTGATGCGGCGGGAGGCGGACCGGGTGCTGCGCAGCGCCAGCGAACTCACCGCCTGGGAATGCGTCGTCCGCGCCAACACCGCCTACCAGCATATCAGCCTCGACAACCTGCCGTTCGCCATCTCTGAATCGCGGCGGGCGGTGGCGCTCGACCCCGACTATGCCGCAGCCCACGCTGCACTCGCCAACGGGCTGGCGGCAAGCTACGAGGTCGGCGGGGCGCGCGATCCGGCGCTCGCCACCGAGGCCCAGTTTCATTGCGACCGGGCGCTGGCGCTCGATTCCAACGATCCCGCGGTGCTGATATGGGCGGCCAATGCGCTCAACATGATAACACGGCCGCCCAAGGGGCTGGAGCTTGCCAAACGCGCGGTCGAGCTGGCGCCGACAAACCCGATCGCCCATCTCTATCTGGCGCGGCACTATCTCTATCTCGGCCAGCCGGAGGAGGCGATGGCCTGCCTGAACGAGCATGAGCGGGTGGCGCCGCTGTTTCCCTGGCAATACTACATCGCCTTCAACAAGGCGTTCGCCCATTTCATGGCGGGCCGCCTGGACCAGGCGACATGCGAGATCGACAAGGCTGCCCTGCTCAATCCCGGCTACCCCTATACCTGGATCGCCAAGACCATCCTCGCCACGATGACCGGACAGCAGGAGGAGGCGCTGGATGCGATCGCCCGCCTGCGCCAGCTGGAAGGCGCCGATTCGCTCGACCTGCAACTCGCCCGCATCGCCCACAGCTATCCCGAAGGCCCGGCGCGGGCGGCCTTGCAGGGGATGATTGCCGATGCGTGGCGTCGTTTGCCGGCGACCTAGCTCGGCACCCATTGCGCGCACCCTACCTGCTTAGCGGGACACTTCATCTGGCTGGTCAGCGGATCACTTCTGCTCGATCGAAAACAGCAGCTTGAGACGACCGTTCAGCGCATTCCGGATATGTGTTGAGGCCGCCGTTTCGGCGCTGACCGGATCGCGTTTCTCGATCGCATCCAGGATCGCGCGATGTTCGGTCTTCGCCGCATCGGCGCGTCCGGGAACCGAAAAGGTGGTGTCGGGCAGAAGCGCCAGGGAATCATTGAGGTCCTCGAGCATGCGCATCAGATAACGGTTGTGCGCCGCCTCATAGATTGCCTCATGAAACAGCGTGTTGGCGCGCGCAAAGTCCCCGGGTGATCCGGTCTGGACGTCGAACAGGGACGCCGCGTGCCTCAGGCTGACGATCTCGCCAGGAGATGCATTCTCGGCGGCAAAAGCGGCCGCCGCCGCCTCAAGCTTCGCCCGCATCGCATAAAGCTCCATGACCTGCGGTCGGCTGAGTTTGGCGACCGTCAGGCCGGCACTTGAATTGTCCAGCAGCCCCCTCTCCTGCAACCGTGCAAAGGCCTCGCGCACGGGGGTCCGGCTGACACCCAGGGATGCAGCGATTTCCTCCTCGCGCATACGCGCTCCCGGCTCGATCTCACCAGACCGTATCCGATTTGCCAGCGCACGATAGACCTTGCTGCCGCGCGATCCGCCGCCGCTGCCGCGTGTGAGGTGCTCATGATCAGCCATATGCGCTCCATTGTTGCCCGGTTCGTCGATTTGCTGAAGCCATTGTCAACATTTTATCAGGAAAATACAGTTGGAGACTGTTGTATCCGTTTGTGTGCAATTGTATACATTGATTTCCAACAGACCGGAACGACCAGGGAGATGTGCGTGCAGGTTCCGCCGAAAGAAGTGGATGTTCTGGTGATAGGCGGCGGAAACGCGGCGCTCTGCGCAGCAATCACGGCGCGGCGCGGTGGCGCCACGGTTCTGGTTGTCGAGGCGGCGCCCAAATTCTATCGGGGCGGCAATACCCGCCACACAAGGAACATGCGCTGCGCTCACGACACCGCGACCGATCACTTGACCGGGCCCTATGGGGAAGACGAGTTCTGGAACGATTTGCATCGGGTAACCGAAGGCCACACCGACGAAGACCTGGCGCGGTACATGATCGCCCAATCCAAGGACATCCTGCCATGGATTGCACAACAGGGCGTGCGCTTCCAGCCGTCGCTGGGCGGCACGCTCAGCCTGGGGCGAACCAACTCCTTCTTCCTTGGCGGCGGGCGGGCAATGCTCAATGCGCTCTACCTCACCGCCGAGAGACTTGGCGTGCAGGTGATCTACGAAGCACCGGCTGTCAGTGTCGAGATCGACAATGGTGCATTCCGCTCTGCTACCCTTCGCAGCAACGGGACCGATTACACCGTTCGGGCCAAGTCTCTGGTGGCGGCTGCCGGCGGGTACGAAGCCAATATTGACTGGCTCAAGCAAGGCTGGGGCGAGCGCGCCGACAATTTCCTCATTCGCGGCACTCCCTACAATCGCGGCGACGTCTTGAAGATGCTGCTCGACAATGGGGTGTTGCCGATCGGCGACCCAACCCAGTGCCATGCGGTCGCCATCGATGCGCGCGCGCCCAAATTCGACGGTGGCATCATCACCCGTCTTGACTGCGTCGTGTTCGGGATCGTCGTTAACCGGGATGCCGAACGTTTCTACGATGAAGGCGAAGACTTCTGGCCCAGGCGTTACGCCATCTGGGGGCGGCTTGTCGCCGCACAGCCTGGCCAGATCGCCTACATCGTGTTTGATGCCAAGTCGCTCAAGATGTTCATGCCTTCGCTGTTCCCGCCGGTTGAGGCGAACAGCCTCGCCGAACTCGCCGCAAAGCTCGAACTGCCGGCCGAGGCATTCCTGAAGACGCTGACCGAATTCAATGACGCAGTCCGTCCGGGGACATTCGATCACACGGAACTCGATGATTGCCGCACCGAAGGTCTCGCCCTGCAGAAAAGCCATTGGGCGCGGCGCATCGACGAAGCCCCCTTCTACGCCTATCCGGTGCGGCCGGGGATCACCTTCACCTATCTCGGCACCCGCGTTGACCGGGACGCAAGAATGCAGATGGCCAATGGCGGCAAGGCCGAAAACATGTTCGCAGCCGGAGAGATCATGGCGGGCAACGTGCTCGGCCGTGGCTATGCGGCCGGTATCGGAATGACGATCGGCAGCGTCTTCGGACGCATTGCCGGAGAAAGAGCGGCTCAAAATGCACGCGGTTGACAATCTCAAGGAAGCCGAGCGGCTGATGACGGTCTGCAACTCCTGCCGATACTGCGAAGGATTGTGCGCAGTCTTCCCGGCGATGGAGTTGCGGCGCGACTTCGGAGACGGCGATCTCAATTATCTCGCCAATCTGTGTCACGGATGCGGCGCCTGCTACGTCGACTGCCAGTTCTCCCCGCCTCATGAATTCAACGTCAATGTGCCGCAGACCCTGGCAAAGGTGCGCGCCGACTCGTATCGGTCCTATGCCTGGCCAAAGGCCTTCCAGCCGATGTTCGACCGCAACGGCACGGCAATCGCCGCGGTCACGGCCATCAGCATCGCGGCGTTCATCCTGGGCTTTGCGCTCTGGCATGATCCGGCGGTGCTGGCATCGAATTCAGGACAATTCTACCGTTTGATGCCGCATAACGCGATGGCCGGGCTTTTCGGGGCCATCACGCTTTATGCCTTGCTGGCCATCATCATGGGGTTCCGGGCGTTCTGGAAGGACATCGGCGCGAGCAGTGTTTCGGCCGGCTCCGGCCTGACCCTGTGGCAGGCGACCAAGGATGCGGCAGGCCTGCGCTATCTCGATGGCGGAGGCGTCGGCTGTTACAATAAGGACGAGAAACCGACGGACAACCGCCGCCTCTTCCATCATCTGACCTTCTACGGATTCATGCTGTGCTTCGCGGCCACGACGACCGGCACGATCTACCATTACATGTTTGACTGGCCTGCGCCCTATGGCTGGACGGAGTTGCCCAAACTCTTCGGCATACCTGGCGGCATCGGGCTGGTCATAGGACCAGCGGGTCTGATGCACGCGAAGCTGAAACGGCATCCCGACATGCTTGATCCCGCCCGGTTCGGCATGGACACGGCATTCCTCGCCATGATGTTCATGACCGGTTTGACGGGGCTGGCGCTGATGCTTGTTCGCGAGACGGCGGCGATGGGGATCACTCTCGCCATCCATCTCGGCGTTGTCTTCGCGCTCTTCGCGACCATGCCGTATGGCAAGTTTGTGCACGGTTTCTACCGTTTCGGAGCGCTGGCGCTCTACGCAGCCGAGCGCAGGGCCGACCGCCCCGCCAAAACCATCAGGAAGACCTGACGGCAATTCGTACAAGCGATCAGCACCGCCGGATCAGTGAATCCAGCATGACGACGCCGCTGCCTTCCGCCTTGACGAGGATCGGGTTGATCTCGGCTTCGGCAACCCTGTCCGACAGGGCGAGGCAGGAGATATCGGCAACAGCCTGGGCCAAGGCCTCAAGGTCGCCTTTCTCTTTTCCCCGGAACCCGCGCAGCAGCTCCAATCCCTTGATCTCATTGAGCGCTTCGCGTGCCTCTTCGACCGATATCGGGGCAATCCGGACTGCCGTGTCACGATAGATTTCGGTCATCACGCCGCCCTTGGCGACAGTGATCACCGGACCGACAATCGGATCACGCGTCAGCCCGACCAACACTTCCCCCAGGCCCTCGCACATTTCCTGCACAAGAATGCCGTTTAGCCGGTATCCCGGTTCGAATCGTTCCGCAGACTGCCGCATTCTGGCGATCGCGGCCACGAGTCCGTCGTGATCGCGCACATTCAAGGAGATTGCCCCAGCATCGGTCTTGTGCGGCAGGTCAGGAGAGACCAGCTTGACGACAACCGGAAACGTCAAGGGCAATTCATCAGGGATATTCGCGTCCGGCGCGATCAGGATCTGGTTGGGACGGCGGATACCGACAGCCTCGAAAACCGCTCCCGACTGCACCTCGTCCAGCGGACCGGGCATAAAACCCGCCAAGAGCCTGTGAACAGCATCTGACAGGAACGGCACGGATGCCTCAGCTTGTTTGACGGGAGCCATATACAGGCGCAGTGCCTCGGCGCAGCCCTCGACGTTTCTGAAAGCCGGGACGCCGCCAGTCTCGAGCATCTTCAAGCTCTCAGGCGCCTCCGGCAAGATAAAAGCCATGACCGGAGCGCGTCCTTCCACGTCCTCGGCGACAACGTCGATGATGGGACTAACCGCCTTGCCCGGATCGAACTGGGCCGAAGATCCGATCACGACAAGGAGCACGCCTGTCTCAGGATCGTCAGTGAGCGTGGAGACGACTTCCTTCATCGTCTCATACTGGGTGCCGGCAAGCGTGACGTCGACCAGTTTGCCGTGTCCCAGCTTGATGCCCCGCGCCTCAAGTTTAGCACGTGAGGCCCCGCCGCAGCCCGATATTGACACACCGCTGACGCTGATCCGGTCGATCACCATCGCACCGCCGCCGCCCGTCGTCGAAACCACCGTGACGGTTGCGGGCCTGCCTGATGGTGCGGCCCGCCGGTTCAGGATCCGTGGCGCATCGATCAAGCTCTCAAAGAATTCAACCTGGCGGATGCCGATCTGGCGAAGATAGGCCGAAACAGCCTCTCTTGAGCCGGTCAGCGCCCCGGTATGGGTGACCGAAAGCGCCTGCCCTTCTTCAGATTGGCCAATCATGTAGGCCACCACCGGTTTGCCGGCCCGAACAGCGGCGCGGGCAAAGCTGGCCAGGGCGTCTGGCTCCCTAATCGTCTCCAGAAACAGCGCGAACCCATCCGTATCCGGATCGTCAAGCAGCAGGCTTCCGAGAGCGCCGATGCTGGTGGACGCCTCGTTTCCCACCGAGATAAGCGTAGAGAAGCCGATGCCTCGCGCACTTCCCCGGGAAAACAATGTTCCGATCACGCTGCCGCTTTGCGACAGGGCCGCAATCCGCCCGGACCCGAGCTGCTCTCCCCGAAACGCCGCATTCGTGGTGCATGCGAAACCCGATTTCGTTGCCACCACCCCGGTCGAATTTGGCCCAATCAACAGGATCCCGGCGTTACGCGCTATGCGCGCCAGCTTGGCCTGGCGCGCGCGCCCCACCTCCCCGGCCTCGGCAAACCCGTCCGCCAGCACGGAAACGACTTTCACTCCGGCAGCCGCACAGTCCTCAAGCGCGGCAATGGCCGCGTCGGCATCAAGCAGAATATAGGCATGCTCGACCTGGTCCGGGATGCTCGCCACATCCTTGTAGGCCCTCAGTCCCATCACTTCGGTGCGTGCCGGATTCACCGGGTACAGCCTTCCGGCAAAGCCATGCTGGCGCAGAAAGGTCAACGGGCGCGCCGTCAGTTTACCCGGCGTCGCCGACGCGCCGATCACGGCAACGCTCTGCGGCGCAATCAACGCGCGCAACAAATCGATCGAGGACACAGCACTCATGACGCCACCGGCCGGCTTTCCGCCCGCTGCGAAAAGCGGCGTTCAAAAACGCCTTCCGCAATCCGGTTCTTCAGAATTTCGATCGAGCCGCCCGCAATCATCCAGCCCCGGGTACGGCGCAGGCAATATTGAGCGGTGCTCTCCTCGGAAAACCCCAGGCCACCCATGATCTGGACCGCTTCATTGGCTGCAAAATAGCCGGCTTCGTTGCAGGCGAGTTTCGCCATCGCGGTCTCCTGCGCCGACGGTAAGCCGTTCCCCGCACTGACGGCCGCCCGCATCAGCAACAGTTGCGCGCCTTCAAGCCGTACCGCCATGTCCGCAAATTTCCACTGCAATCCCTGGAACTCGCAGAGCGGCCTACCAAACTGCTTTCGCGTCATTGCATGCTCTCTGGCCAGATTGAAGGCATGACGACCGACCGCCACTGCGCGCGCCGAATTGCCCAGCCGTTCAATGTTGAAACCCGCAATCTGCCGCTTGAAGCCGCCACGACCAAGCAGCAGATTTTTCCGCGGTATGCGGCAATTGTCCAGAAACAGCGGCGACCATTCCTCCCCGTTCATGAACCTTGAGGATTTACCCACGGTGAGACCGGGCGTTCCCTTCTCGACCAGCACCGATCCGATTCCATCGACGCCGGAGCCAAACCGGACATAGACAAGAAACAGACGGGCTTCGCTGCTGTGTGTCCCGAAAATCTTCGATCCGTTGATGATCAGATCGTCGCCGTCTTCGGTGACCGAAGTGGCCAGTTCAGTGACGGCGGAACCTGCATCCGGCTCCGTCATGCCGAGCGATATCAATTCCTTTCCGGCGAGAAGACCGGGGAGAAACCGTGCCTTCTGCTCTTCTGTCGCAAATTCCGAGAATGTGCGGATCGGACCGAAGTTTCCCGCCTGAACGATATCGCCGCTCCGCGGGCAGGCTTCCGCCACCGCCTGGATGGCCAGGATGGCGTCGACCAAGGTGCCGCCGACGCCACCGTCCTTTTCCGGCACGGTAATGCCCAGGAGACCGGCCTGCGCGCATTTCTCTGCCACATCCCACGGAAACTGATGCGAAATCGCGCGTTCCGCGGCGCCACCGGCCAACTCCTTGCGCGCAAATTTCTGCACGGATTCATAAAACATCCGCTGTTCGTCAGTCAGGGTGAAATCCATTGTGGGCCGGCTTTCTGTGTTGGTGATTTGTGCAGATTAGCCTAATCTCCAACTATGGATACTGGACAGAAAGTCAGTAAGTGATAACCAACAGTTATGGATAAGAGATACCGCAATCTGCCGCTAAACCAGTTGAGGACATTCTCGATTGCCGCACGGCACCGCACTTTCACGGCCGCTGCGACCGATATGGGGGTCAGTCAGGTGGCCATAAGCCGCCAGATCAGTGCCCTGGAAACCTATCTCGGCATCAAGCTTTTTGAACGGGGGCCACGATCAGTCAGGCTGACCGAAGCGGGCCGCGCATTCGGGCGCGAGATTTCAGAAGCCTTCGACCGACTGGAAGAAGCCACGCACCGCACGCTTTCCGACGAAAGCTCCACCACAATCAACATCCGCATTTATCCGACCCTGGCCCATCACTGGCTGCTGCCGAAACTCGCGGATTTCACCGAACGCCATCCCGGCTACCGCATCCGTCTCGATACAGTCGTCGAGCCTCTTGATTTTCGCAGCACCAACCTGGACCTGGCGGTTCAGCTCGGTCACGGAGACTGGAGCAACGCGAAGTCGCGGAAGCTCTTTGACGAGCAGGTCGATGTCGTCTGCAGTCCCGGCTATGCGCAACGGTTTGGCAACTTCACCACCCGGGACAGTTTCGATCAGGCGGAATTGCTACACGCAAAATACCGGCGCCGGGAATGGGAGGTGTGGGCAAGCGGTGCGGATATCGAAATAAACCACCAGCGTGGAATGGAGTTCGATTCCTCAGTTCTGGCCTACTGCGCCGCCCGAAAGGGTTTCGGCCTGGCGCTCGGCCAGATAGACCTCCTTCAGGATGAGCTTGAAAAAGGTGAACTGATCTGTCCGGTTGACCGGCCTGTCAGGACCGGATCGGCATTTTACGTTATCTGGCCCACGATGAAGTCCACATCCGTGAGAACCCGGCACCTTATTGACTGGCTGCTGGATATCTCGAGGGAGAAGCCTGAGTTCTTCAGATGAGCGTCAATGCATGGCCGGCACATGTCCAGCCAACTGCGATTGAATTGCTCACAACCAATTCCAACCCATGCAATGGAATTTCGCGCGTCTACGGTTTATGAAGAAAAAGAGAATGCCGGTCTAATCCGCCACTATGCGATATTGAAAATGCAAGGGAACGCCTGGGTATGAACTCAAAATCAAATTTGACGCTGGATTCATCCAGGGTGGCCACCCTGGAAAGAGCACTCGCCATTCTCTCGGTGTTCGAAACGAGCAAGACACCGGTAACGCTGGCGCAGATTTCCCAAGCGACCGGACTGTACAAGAGCACGATCCTGCGTTTGATCGCCTCCTTCGAGGACCATGGTTACATTCAGAGAAGCACCGACGGCTTGACCTACACTGTCGGCCCCACCGCATACCGGCTTGGCATGACTTACAAAAAGTCATTCGAACTGGACAAGGCGGTGGAAAACACACTTGAAGAGCTGGTCAGCAAAGGCACCGAAAGCGCTTCCTTCCACGTCATCGATCGCGACCATCGCATGTGCGTGCTGCGGGTGGACTCCAACCACCCCACCCTTGACCGGGTGGCGGCAGGCGACCGGCTGCCGTTGGACAGGGGGGCGGCCGGCAAGATCCTGAGGGCCTTTACCGGCGAAAGCACTCCGGAAATGCAATCCGTGCGCGACAATGGCATCGCTGTTTCCCAGGGTGAAGTCGACCCTTCGTGCGCCGCAATTTCAGTCCCGGTTTTCGGATTGTCCAACGAATTGATTGGCGCCATTTCGGTTTCCGGACCGAAGGAACGGTTCACCAAAGAAAGCGTCGAAAGCATGAGCCAGCTGCTTTTCGAGGCATCGCGCAAACTGTCCAAACTTGCTGTTGCTGAAAGGCGCGTGCGGACACTCCCTCTTCGCGCCTGACCGGAAACGCGTCCCGGATCAAACGCGAAGAGGATCGACGCCTATTTCAACAGCGACGGCAGAAAAGTTGAAATCGCCGGAAACGCGATGAGAAGTGACAGCATCACGAGATCCGCCAACACGAACCAGATCACCTGCTTGATAATCTGCTCCAGCGGCGTATCCGGCATGGCCGACTTGATGACGAACAGATTCATCCCGACCGGCGGCGTGATCAAGCCGAGCTCAAGAAGCTTGACCACGATGATGCCCATCCAGATCATGTCGACATTCAGGTTGAGCAGGATCGGATAGAGCAGCGGCAATGTCAGCAGCATGATGCCGATCGGATCAATGAACATTCCAAGGATCAGATACAGGATCGACACGCCGATGATGAACAGGATGGGATCGCCGGTCAGATTGACGATGACAGCTGTAAGATGATCGGACACGCCGGAAAGGGCGAGGAAACGTGTGAACAGGATGGCGCCGATTCCAATCAGGAATATCGAGGCGGTGGTCTGAAGGGTGGCAAGAATCGAATTTCCAAATGCCGCAAGATTGAAATCGCGCCGGGACCAGGCAATGAGAAGAGCTACAAAAGCGCCAACGGCACCGGCTTCCGCTGCTGAAAAAAGTCCCGCGAACAATCCACCCATAATCGAAACAAACAGGACAACGATTGGCCACACGTCCAGCCATGAACCGGATTCTGCCGATGCAACTGCCTCCTCTCCGACTGGCGCATTCCGCTTGGCGTATCCAGTATCGACCAAGCCGGGATTTGCTCTAATGCGTAGACTAATGGTCAGGCTGTACATCAGCGCGGTCAACAGACCGGGCACTATCCCTGCGATGAAGAGTTTGCCAATCGATGTCTCGGTGAAGATACCGTAGATGATCATGATGATGCTGGGCGGGATCATCGTTCCCAAAGTTCCGCCGGCGGCAACGATCGCTCCCGCGAACCCGGGATTGTAGCCATTCCGGATCATTTCCGGGATGGCGATCCGGCCCATGGCCGCAGCGGTTGCGAGGCTGGAGCCGCTGACGGCCGAAAACGCCGCGCATCCGCCAATTGAGGCGACGCCAAGCCCCCCGCTAAAGCGCCGGAATGCACGGTCGACGGCACGAAACAGGCTCTCTGTTATGCCGGCGTAATAGCAAATATATCCCATGAAAACGAACATCGGGATCGAACTCAGCGACCAACTTGCAGTGAACTCGTAAGGTCCGCTGGTCAGAATGCCGAGCGCTGTTCTTGTCCCGTACATCATGACGATGCCGCCGAACGAAACAACCCCCATGGCGATCGCGATGGGCAACCTGAGAAGCATCAGCAGAATAAGGACTGCCAGTCCTCCAAACCCGATTTCAAGGTTCATTGAGTGAACCCCCACTCGCCGTTTGAATCGCGCTTGGCAAACAGATCATGGCCGTATCGCAGAAATCCGATGGTCTTGATGACAACAACGATGGTGAAAAGCGCCACGCCGAGCACGAAAATCACGCGTCCCGGCCAGATGACGATCGGATATTCGCCAAACATGAATTCGCCGATCAGGAACTTCCGCCAAGCCTCCCTTGCGGCAAGCCAGGTCAGGGTCCCGAGAAATCCGACTGTGATCAGTCCATTGACAAACAGGTTCCAGCGCCGCACCGGTGCTGGAAACAAGTCATGGATCATCTCGACGGCAACATGGCCGTTCTTCATCTCCACGAAGGCCAATGGCAACGCCACAACCGCCGGCATGTAGTAGTACGCCACGATTTCCAGCGTGGCCGGTATGGGCACCGAAAACAGATACTTGCCGATCGCGTCGAGTGTGACATGAACGGACATCAGCATCAGGCCGATGCCGCCCGCGATCATGTAGATCTTGTTGAGTCTCGCCAGTCCGCTAAAAGTCATAACGCCTCCTCCCATTCCCAACCCGTGAATCAATTGCGCGGATCATATTCCTACGGGCAATCGCAGCGAACCGCGCATATTGGTTTTCGCCCAGTAATCGGTCAGCGCCGAGGTGTCCTGGCCCGCATACCCGTCATCAATCGCCTTTTGAAACATGTCGCGGGCCAGCCCGCCCATCGGGACAGAGACCCCGGCGCTTTCGGCGGCCTGGCAGGCAAGGGTCAAATCCTTGTGACCAAGCACGATGTCAAAGCCCGGACTCGTATCTCCGCGTAGCACCTTGGCCGGCCATTTGTCTCGAAGCTGACCGTTCGACGCCGTTGTCTCGAGCAGGACATCGAGGGTTCCCGAGAGATCCAGACCCAGCGCATCACTGAGAACGAGAGCCTCGGAGTTCAACTGACAATATGAGAGCACAAGGAAGTTGTTGACCAGCTTCGTGCGTGTTCCATCTCCCGCGGATCCACAGTGATAAACCGTTGTGCCCATTGCCAGAAGCAAGGGGTGAATGGTCGAGAAAACACTGTCATCGGCCCCGACCATAAAAAGCGATTGGCCCTTGTCCGCATGTGCGGCCAGCCTGCCGACTGGTGCATCGGCAAACGACAGGCCACGATCGCTCGCGACGGCAGACAAGCGGTCAACCGTGCCGATATCAACGGTGCTCATGTCAACGATCGTCGCGCCCGGGCGGGCATGGGCAAAAACACCATCGGGATCCAATGCCACCTGCAAGACTTCCTTCGGTCCCGGCAACATCATGAAGATGACATCGGCCTCGCCGGCCAGTTCGGCCACATTCTTTGCCTGGGTGACGCGCTCGCCCGTCAGTTCTTTCGCCCGTACGTCGGAGATATCGTAGACGCGAAGCGCAAAACCCTTTCGCGCCAGGTTTGATGCAAGTGCGAAGCCCATTCTTCCCAGACCGATAAATCCGACCTTCGTTTTGCATGAGTCGGAGACCCGCGGCTCATCTTCCATATCGAATTTTCCCTGTTTTTATCGGCTTGCAATTGACAACGAAACGGTGACTCGCAATTAATAGAACACTGTTCTAAAAATCAACCTCTTTCGGCGAATTGCCAGAAAGTCGGGGAAAACAGGCAATTGCGTCGAGCAGCCGCCACCCCGCGGTACGTGCTTGATGCCCAAATCAGAAGAAGGACGTTCAACGTGGCAATGAAATTCCCGGCCTCGGGTCGCTGGATCACCGGTGCTGGTCCGGTACTGCAGTCAACGAATCCCGCCACCGGTTTGGTGCATGCGGAAATTGGCACCCCATCCAGTGAGGAAATCGCACAGGCCTGCGCTTTTGCTGCTGAAAGTGCTGCCGCCAAGTCCTGGCGGGACCTGAAGCCGCACCAGCGCGCCGATTACCTGCACCGCATTGCCAACGGCATCAGTCACGGCCTTGACGATCTTGCCCAGGCGCAAATGATCGAGAACGGCAAAACACTCAAGGAATGCCGGCAGCAAGCCGCCAGTGCGGCAGCCACCTTCAGGTACTACGCCGCAGTTTGCGAAACGATGGAATCAGCAGTCCCTCCCAGTCGCGGCGACTATCTGGTCGTCACCACATTCGAGCCTTACGGCGTCGTCGCGGCGATCACGCCCTGGAACTCGCCACTGACAATGGAGGCGCAGAAGGTTGCGCCAGCGCTGGCGGCAGGAAACACGGTGGTTCTGAAGCCATCGGAAGTCACCACCCTGCCCAGCCTTTCCCTCGCCAGGATATGCGAAGAAGCGGGCCTGCCTTCGGGAATCCTGTCCGTATTGCCGGGCTATGGGCGCGATGTCGGGACAAGCCTCCTGGCGCAGCGCGAAGTGCGCATGGTCTCCTTTACCGGCGGCACGGAAACCGGACGGGCGATCGCGCAGACCGCAGCCAAACGCCTGATTCCCGCAGCCCTCGAGCTTGGCGGAAAATCACCCCATATTATCTTGGAGGATGCCGATATCGACGCGGCCTGCGCTGGCGTCGTTGACGGTATATTTGAAGGGATGGGCCAGTCGTGCGTTGCCGGATCACGGCTCTTTGTCCCCCGCGCCAGACACGACGAGATCGTGGACATCCTTGTTCGTAAGGCCGAATCTATCCGTCTCGGCCAGCCAACCGGTCCAGACACAGAGCTCGGGCCGCTTTCCTCTCATCACCATCGCGACAAAGTGGCCGACTATGTCGATCTGGCGAGGAAGGAAGGCGCCAGCATCGCCACAGGCGGGAGCCGCCCCTCCGGGTCGGAGTTCGACAACGGCGCATTTTACCAGCCGACGATCATCACGGGCCTGACCAATGCAGCGAGGGTCTGCCAGGAAGAGATCTTCGGCCCAGTCCTCTGTGTGCTTCCTTTCGACAATGAACAGGACCTGGTGGAACAAGCCAACGATACCGCCTTTGGATTGGCGTGCGGCATCTGGACCTCGGACTACCGCAGGGCCTGGAGGATCTCGCGCGCGATCGACGCCGGCACGGTGTGGGTTAACACCTACAAGCAGCTGAGCATTTCGGCGCCTTTCGGCGGCTTCAAGGACAGCGGCATTGGCCGCGAGAAAGGCCTGTCCGGCATGCGCCTCTATCAGCAGGCGAAAAGCACCTACTTCTCAATGAAGTGACACCCCACGCGGTAAATTTACGGCAGGACATCATGAACTCAAGCATACATGCCGCAATCGGCTTCATCGGACTGGGCGTCATGGGAAGCCCCATGTGCCGAAATCTGATCCGCAAGGCGCCGAACTCGCGGATCACCGTTTTCGACCGGTCTGCGGATGCAACCAACCGGATTGCAGACGAAGGCGCCGAAAGCGCGGCCAACGCCACCGAACTGGTTGGAAAGGCGGACATCGTTATCTTGTCCTTGCCCAATGGCGAGGCCGTCGAAAGCATTATCTCGGAAGTCAGTGCGAACATAAAGCCCGGGCAGGTCATCATCGACACGTCAACCACCCCGGTTGCCCTCACCAAGGAAATGGCTGCCCGCGTTCGGGCAGCCGGAGCCGACTATCTGGATGCTCCGATTGCCCGGACCCGGCAGGCCGCGGAGGACGGAACGCTGAGCATCATGGTTGGCGGCGATATTTCGGCCTTCGAGCGCGTACGTCCAATTCTGGAGTGCATGGGTTCGGACGTCACCCATTGCGGCCCTGTCGGCGCGGGCCAGATCGTCAAGATCCTGAACAACATGGTTCTGTTCCAGACCGTACACGCCCTTTCGGAAGCACTGGCAATCGCGGTCCGTGCCGGGATAGACGGAGACATGCTTTTCGATGTGTTCTCGAAAGGCTCAGCCGACAGTTTCGCCTTGAGAAATCATGGCAGAAAAGCGCTGCTCAAGAATGATTTCCCGCCGCGGGCTTTCTCCACCGACTATGCCCGCAAGGACAACACCTATGCGATCGCTCTGGCAGAATCGGTCGGCGTGACCGCAAGAGGAGCCAATCTACTCGATGGCGTCTTCGCGCAAGCGCAGGAACAAGCCATGAGCGACTGCTACTTTCCGGTCTTTCACAAACTCCACGATTCGAATTGACCTGTGGTCGCATCTCGCGACACTGATCCGGGCTGAATGCAGGAAGTGGGCTTGGGAGGAGGATCCCGGCCAGGGTCTCTCTGGAGCATCGGCGATCCAGCCTCTTCACCGGTTGTAACAGACGGGCCTCAGACGCTAGAAGATGGTCTGAAGAACTCCTACTGTCGGGTGGGGTGAAGCAATTCACCAGCACCGAACCAGGGTGGCACTGCATGCAGGCGCGGGAAACAAAGCGCTCCGCGAAAAAGCGCGAGATCATTCTCGATGCCGCGGCTTCACACTTCAACCGGAAGGGCGTGCGCGGCGCGACCTTGACCGAGATCGCTGCAAGCGTTGGCCTCGTCACCAACAGCATCACATATTATTATCGCAAGAAGGAAGATCTGGCGGCGGCCTGCCTCGTGCGAACCATCGATGTGGTCAAACAACTGATCGCCGAAGCTGTCCTGGAAGCAACGCCGGAAGACAGGCTCAGGACCTTGTTGCGGCTCTACGCCAACCGCCTTGCCGCGGGCGCTTCGGGATCCCTCTCCTCGATCATGAGCTTCAACGATATTCGCGCACTGGCAAGCCCTCATGCGGAAACGGTTTTCGAAGAATACAATCTGATGTTTCGCCAACTCCGCGAACTTTTCAGGGACCTACCGCATGAGCTCAGCCGCCCCGAACAAAATGCGCGAACACACCTTTTGCTTTCTATACTCCATGCCGCGCAGGAATGGCTGAATTACTACGAAACAGAAGACTATTTGCACACCGCGGAGAGAATTGGCGACGTTGTGATTCGAGGGCTGGGCGGGGTCGGATTGAAGTGGGACGCGGCCCGGGATATCGTACTGCTTCCGGAAGCTGAAGGCGACCCCGCACGGGCGGCATTCCTGCGCGCCTCGACGCGGCTCATCAATGACCAGGGTTACCGCGGCGCATCCGTGGAAAAAATCTCCGCCGAACTGAATGTGACCAAGGGCTCCTTCTACCATCACATCGAGAGCAAGGATGAGCTGATCGTCGACTGCTTTGAGCGCAGTTTCCATGTGCTGCGAAGCGCACAGAACGCAGCCTTTTCGTCTCCTGGAACAGGCCTCGACCGGCTGGTATCGGTCACCGGGAGGCTTATCGCCTATCAGCTGTCCGCGGACGGCCCGCTTCTGCGCATATCGGCTTTCAACGCCCTGCCGGAAAACCTGCGTGAAGAGATGAAGCATACGATGGAGCGATTGTCGCGCCGGTTCAGCGAATTCGTGGTTGACGGAATGATCGACGGGTCCATCCGTATTATGGACCCCGCAGTGGCTGCCTTCCTGCTCAACAGCATGATAAACGCGACAATCGAGGTCGAATGGTGGGTTGCCGGCGCCTCCCCCGAAGAGATAACCGGCTTCTACGCCACCCCGCTTTTCACCGGCATCTTCGCGAATCCGGCGATCAGTCCGCGTTGACTGCGCCAGGGATATAATCGCTGAATTTCTGGCCCTTGGCGGCAAGTTGTTCCAGAAGCGCCGATGGCTTGAAGCGTGCACCATACTCGGCCTCAAGGGCGCGAAGGCGGTCAACGATGACCTGCAGTCCGGTTTGGTCCGCATAATACATCGGACCGCCGCGATAGGCCGGCCAGCCATAGCCGTTAATCCAGATCACATCGATATCGGATGCGCGTAGAGCCTTGCCCTGGCGAAGGATCTCGGCGCCCTCATTGATCATCGGGAGCAGCAGTCGCTGCAATATTGCGTCATCGGACATCACCTGTTGTGCGATCCCGTCCCTGACGGCGACATCGCGAATGAGGTCTTCGACCAGGGCCGACGGTTTGGCCTTTCGGTCACCGTCATAATCGTAGTAACCGGCCCCGGTTTTCTGGCCCCGCCGATCGATTTCACACAGCCTGTCGCGGACCGTTGCTCCCTGCGAGGTCTTGCGCGTCCATCCGAGGTCAAGGCCGGCAAGGTCGGCCATCGCGAAAGGCCCCATCGGCAATCCGAAATCGACCAGAACCCTGTCCACATCCGACGGGCTAGCGCCCTCCAGGATCAGGCGGTCCGCTTCATCCTGGCGTTGCGCCAGCATACGGTTTCCGACAAAGCCATGGCAGACCCCGACAACCACACCGACTTTTCCAAGGTCCCGCGCAAGCGCCATGGCCTGCGCGATCACCGCAGCATCGGTCTTGTCTCCGCGCACAATCTCGACAAGCCGCATGATATTGGCTGGCGAAAAGAAATGCATTCCCACCACGGATTCCGGACGGCCGGTCACCGCCGCGATCTGATCGACGTCCAGATAGGACGTATTGGTGGCCAGAATGGCTCCAGGCTTCGCTACCCGGTCGAGTTCGGTGAAGATCGCTCTCTTTACCGCCATTTCCTCATAGGCGGCCTCAATGATCAGGTCGCACTCCGCAAGAGCCGACATATCGAGGTGGCCTGATATCAGATCCACCCGCTGTTTCATCGAATTCGGGCTGATTCGGCCCTTCTTCGCGGAACGCTCGTAGGTCTGACGGATATTGGCCAGACCGCGTTCGATCGCAGCTTGCTCCGCTTCGACGATCTTCACGCGAAAGCCTGCATTGGCGAAACTCATGGCGATGCCGGTGCCCATGGTGCCCGCGCCAATAACGCCGACGGTTTCGATCGGCTTTGGCCGCTCCTGGTGTGAAAGTCCCGGAATCTTGCCGGCTTCACGCTCGGCGAAAAACGCATAACGCATCGCCGCCGACTGGGGATCGGCCATAAGTTCATCAAACAGCGCACGCTCGATCTTCAATCCATCGTCAAAGGGCAATGCCATGGCTGCTTCCACGCACCGGATGATGTATTCCGGCGCCTTCAATCCGCGGAATTTGCGGGCGTTGGTTCTCCGGTAATCCTCGAAGAACGCGCCAAGACCGTCCATCCCCTGTTTGTTGGCTTCCATCTCGCAAATTCTGCGCAAGGGCGGCGCTTCGGAAACGATCTTTTCCGCAAAGGCCAAAGCACTGGCCTGAAGCGCCGCCTCGTCAACGAATGCGTCGATGATGCCCGCATTCAGTGCCTCATTCGCGTCGATCTGATCACCGGATATCATCAAATCGAGGGCGGCTTTCGGCCCGACAAGGCGGGGCAGCCGCTGCGTTCCGCTCGCGCCAGGAAGCAGACCGAGTTTCACCTCCGGCAGTCCGAACCGCGCCGAGGCGGCGGCAACACGATAGTGACAGGCAAGGGCCAGTTCCAGACCGCCGCCCAGAGCCGTCCCGTGGATCGCTGCGATCACCGGATATGGCATCTGCTCGATCGCCACCAAAACCTCCGGCAGGTCTGGCGATAACGGCGCATTTCCGAATTCCTTGATGTCCGCTCCGGGAAAAAAGGTCCGGCCCGCGCACATTATGACAATTGCCTTGATCGTCTTGCCCAGGGACACCTCTGCCAAGGCCTGCACAAGGCCGAGGCGAACCTGCACCGAAAGCGCGTTGACCGGCGGTGAGTCGGCCGTCACCACCGCGATCTGGCCGAAGCGGCTTACTTTCACAACTGAACTATCGGACACCTTGAAGCCCTCCCCCTGGTAGAAGCTCTAAACTGATTGTGTTTGCGCGCCCGAACCGGGCATCAACTGGCATGGGTCAGTAGATTTCGAACAATCCGGCGGCTCCCATGCCTCCGCCTATGCACATGCTGACAACTCCATAGCGGGCGCCGCGACGCTTGCCTTCGATCAGAACGTGCCCGGTCATGCGCGCTCCGGACATGCCGTAGGGGTGGCCGATGGAAATCGCGCCGCCGCTGACATTCAGCAGTTCGCCATCAATGCCGAGCCTGTCCCGGCAATAGACGACCTGGCAGGCGAAGGCCTCGTTGATCTCCCAGATCCCGATGTCGTCAACAGTGAGGCCAGCCTGGGCCAGCAGTTTCGGAATTGCGAATACCGGTCCGATGCCCATTTCCTCGGGCCCGCATCCGGCGACGGCCAGTCCGCGATAGGCGCCGAGTGGCTGCAGGCCGCGGCGTTCGGCGGATTTCGCCTCCATCAGAACGCAAGCAGAGGCTCCGTCCGAAAGCTGCGACGCATTGCCCGCCGTCACGTAGCGCCCTTCCGCTATCCGCTCACCACCGGAAAACACCGGTTTGAGCGATCGGAGATCCTCAATCCTGGTTTGCGGCCGGTTCCCCTCGTCCTGAGACAAGATGATCTGGCGTTCGCTCACCTCTCCGGTCACCTTGTCCTTCTGATGCATGACCGTGGCGTAAGGCACGATTTCTGCGTCGAAACGTCCGTCCTGCTGTGCCCGCGCCGTACGCATTTGCGATTGCAGCGCATAGTCATCCTGCGCGTCGCGCGAGATCCCGTAGCGCTCGGACACGATCTCGGCCGTTTCCAGCATCGACATGTACAGCGCGGGAATTTTCGCGACGAGGGCCGGATCCTGCGCCCGAAAGAAATTGGCCTTATCGTTCTGGACCAGCGAGATCGATTCCAACCCGCCACCGATCGCCACGTCCATTTCGCCCAGCATGATCCCCTTGGCCGCCGAGGCGATCGCCACCAGGCCGGATGAACATTGCCGGTCGAGGGTCATTGCCGCAACCGATACAGGAAGCCCGGCGCTCAACGCCGCCTGCCGCGCGACATTGAATCCGGTCGCCCCCTGCTGCCAGGCAGCCCCCATCACCACATCACCAATCTCATCGGGGGCAACCCCGGCCCTTGCCACGGCATGAGCGATGACATGCCCTCCCAGCGCTTGAGGCTGGGTGGAGTTGAATGCGCCTCGATACGCCTTCCCGATCGGCGTCCGGGCAGTGGATACAATCACGGCTTCACGCATTCTGCATTCGCTCTTCTGTTCGATGGCTGAATAACCTGTGGCGGCGCGGCAGGACGAAGATCCGCCGCAACCCTGAATTCCACAAAAACCGATATTTTGCAATACCGGTATGTTTTTGAATGGATCAATTTCCCTTTGTATGTTGACTTTGAAACAGGCATCGATATTTTTTCGAAAAGGAAGACTAATATGTGGAAGTGCGGCATTCGCTGCTTTCGCTTATCCGGCCGGGTCTTCACTCTCTGTCATCAAGCTGGAAGGATGCCGACGTGAACCTGGATTTCACCCGCGAGGAGCAGGAATTCCGCGAAGATGTGCGGTGTTTTTTTCAGACCGCCCTGCCCGATTCCATCCGCCGCAAGATACGCCTGAACCGCGACCTTTCCAGGCAGGAGCTGGTCGACTGGACACGCATCCTCAACCGCAAGGGATGGGCCGTGCCACACTGGCCCATAGAATGGGGTGGAACAGGATGGGGCCCGGTCAAGCAGGCTATTTTCCTGGACACGCTTCAACAGGAAAACGCACCGGAAACGCTCTCTTTCGGGACGAGCATGGTCGGGCCGATTATCTATACATTCGGCAATGAGGAGCAGAAGCGCAGATTCCTTCCACGTATTGCCAATCTCGATGACTGGTGGTGCCAGGGATTTTCCGAACCTGGGGCCGGATCGGATCTTGCGTCCCTCGCAACGACGGCGATACGCGACGGCGATCACTACATCGTCAACGGCCAAAAAACCTGGACAACGCTTGCCCAGCACGCCAACTGGATTTTCTGCCTGGTCCGGACCAATCGGGAGGTCCGCAAGCAGGCAGGCATTTCCTTCCTGCTGATCGACATGGCGACGCCCGGTGTCGCTGTCCGGCCCATTCAAACCATCGACGGCGGCCACGAGATCAATGACGTCTTCCTAGACAATGTCCGGGTTCCCGTGGAAAACCTGGTTGGCGAAGAGAACCTGGGCTGGTCCTACGCCAAGTTTCTGCTCGGGAATGAGAGAACGGGCATTGCCCGGGTGGGGGCATCCAAAGCGCTGTTGCGGCAGGTCAGAGAGCTGCTTGATACAGACAGCGGCCCCGGATCGGTGGCGGGCGACATTTTGCGGTTCCGGGAGCGGCTGGCGGCGCTTGAGGTTGAGCTGAAGGCGCTGGAGATCACGCAGTATCGTGTTCTGGCGAGGCAGGCCGAACAGGGCGATACCCGGCAGAATCCCGCAGCCAGCATTCTGAAAGTGAAAGGCACCGAAATCCAGCAGGCAATTTCCGAATTGATACTGGATATGGCCGGCGCCCGCGCCCTGGCGGTGCACGACCCGGAGGAGAATGGCGGCCACTTTGCGGATCCGGATTCTTGGACGCAAACCGTGGCGGCGACCTATGCGAACTGGCGCAAAATTTCGATCTATGGCGGCTCGAACGAGATCCAGCGCAACATCATCGCCAAACAGATCCTCTCCTGAGAGTGCCTGTAGCACCTACAAACCCATCCATTATTCTGAGAACAGGCCATGATTTTTGAACTGACAGACCAGCAACGCCTGGTCAAGGACAGCGTGGATCGCCTGATGAGCGACCGCTACACGTTCGAGGCACGTGAAACCATCCGCAAAGGAACCGAAAACTGGAGCCGGGAGCGCTGGAAGGATTATGCCGGTCTCGGCCTGCTCGCACTTCGGGTAGACGAAGCTGATGGTGGTTTTGGATGCGGTCCTTTCGACACCATGATCGTCATGGAAGCCTTTGGCCGCGCGCTGGCGCTTGAACCCTATGTATCGACGGTTTTGCTCGGCGCCGGATTGATCCGCCTCGCGGCCAATGCGGAACAGAGAGCACGTTTGCTGCCTCCCCTGTGCGAGGGCAGGCTGCTGCTTGCGTTTGCCCATTCCGAAGAGCAATCGGGAAACGATCTCCGCCATGTCGCGGCAACCGCCGCTCCGGCCGAGGGTGGATTTGTCCTCAATGGCAAGAAGACCCTGGTGCTTCACGGAGACAGCGCTGACTATCTCATTGTGTCGGCCCGGTCCTCCGGTGCCACGCTTGATCCGTCCGGCATCGGCCTCTTTCTCGTCGCGGCCGAGGCCTCCGGGCTAAGCCGGCGGAGCTACCGGATGATCGACGGACAGCGTGCGGCCGATATCGAGCTCAATGGTGTAAGGGTGTCCCCGGACAACGTGATCGACGCGTCGGGCCAGTCTCTGCCGATCATTCAACAGGTCGTCGAGGAGACGATCGCAGCGCTCGCCGCGGAGGCGGTCGGCGTGATGGATGAAATGCTGCGATTGACCTCGGACTACCTTCGGGTCCGCAAACAGTTCGGCGTCGAGATTGCGTCATTTCAAGCGATCCAGCATCGTCTGGCGGATATGTTTATCGCACTGGAACAAGCGCGCAGCATGGCCATGTTCGCAGCCAATGCCTGCCAATCGGATGACGCCTCGCATCGTTCAACCTGTATTGCCGCGGCAAAGGTCCAGATCAGCCGATCGATCCGCTTCGTCAGTCAGCAGGCCATTCAGCTTCACGGCGGGATCGGCATGACGATGGAATACAAGATCGGCCACCTGTTCCAGCGCGCGACCATGATCGACACGCTGTTCGGCAATGGCGACCATCACCTTTCAAGGCTCGCTGCGGGCAGCGGCCTGTTCGCCGCGTTAGACGGATGTGCCTCCGATTCGAGATGAATGCGGCATAGTCTACTGCTACCGGCGTGGCTGCAGTACTGTAAGGGATCCCGGCAAACACGGCAGCGTTCTGCCGCATCGGTTCAAAACGGGGTGATTGCTGCTACCAGCCTGCCTTGTGGAGATACTCATGCACCCAGCGCTTCGATCCTGGCAATGGCTGCAACGAGGCCCTCGGGCGATATCCGCGAACGGCGCGCGGCGACATAGGGCGCCTCGAATGTCAGTTCGGCTATCCTGGCCACATCGACTTCCGGCAAATCCCCCAGTCCAATATCGGCAAGGCAAGTGGGCAATCCAATGCCGGAAAGGAATTGTTTCAGATCGAGCAGAAAGGACTGCGGCTGGTCGGCCAAGGCGAGCTGCACCAGCAATCCGTAGGCGACAAGCTCTCCGTGAAGTGACTTGGCGGTTTGCGGAAAGGCGGTGAATCCGCGCAGCATGCCATGTGCGATGGAGAGGCCGCCGCCTTCGAAAGCCAGCCCGGAGTACAGGACGGTCGCCTCGATCACGCGCTCGAACGCGGCGTTGGGGGTGCCTCGGTCTATCGCCGACAGGGCCGCTTCCGTATCCTTGCGCAGAATGTCGTAGCAACTGTTGGCGAGGAAAGACGCCAGCATGGTTTGCGATCCATCAAAGAAATTGGGAATGCCGGCGCTTCCGGCGTCGGCGACCTCGAATTTCTTGGTGATTGCATCGCCGATTCCGGCCACGAAAAAGCGGCGGGGCGCGGACAGGATGATGGATGTATCAACAATAACGGCATCGGGGTTACGGCGCATGCGCGGTACGGCGACGATTTTGTGATTCTCGTCGTAGATCGCAGCGATCCGGCTTGTTGGCGCATCGCTGGACGCCACGGTCGGGACAATCACCAGCGGCACGTCAAGAGCCGATGCGACCGCCTTGGCGGTATCCAGCGCCTTGCCCCCGCCTGCCCCGATCACCACACCGCACTCATCAACGCCGATCTTGGCCACGAGCCGGTTGATTTCCGAATGCGTGCATTCGCCTGAAAACGCATGGAGCACCATTTCGGACCCTCCAGCCTTTTTCATGTCGGCTTTGACCTGGTCGAACAGCGGGAGCACGAACGGGTCGACAATCGCTGCAATCCCGGGCTTGCGGGTGAGGTTTTTCACCCATTCGGGGATGCTTGCCAAAGCACCAGGGCCCTGAACATAGATTGAAGGGAAGCCGATAGCTTTCAGATCCATTGCTTTCTCCGTCTCGTGTGCCGCCTCCGTATGAACGGATCAGCGACGATGCTTTTTCAAAACAATCTGGCGGCCCACGTAGCGCGGTGGCGGCAGGTTTTCATGATTCCTGGCCACGTCCTGAAATCGTTCAGAAGCGGCCTTGGGAAAGTCTGACGGGCGCCGCGTTGTCATATCGACACACACCAGCAACTGCTCGTTGGCGGCCGCGAGGCAGTCGTTCTTTTCATCATGCAGCGACATATGGACATGAGCCCGTTCAGCGGTCAGGCCCAACACCTGCAAGGAGATGCGTATTGGCGCCCCGCGTATCAGCTCGCGTTTGAAAACGAGATTTGCCTGAGCCACGAAGATCGATTTGTCGGTCTGCGCGATCTGATCCGGACCGATGGCCATGCCCGTGCAGAAGGTACAAATCGCTGCATCGAAGGCAGTCAGATATGAGGCGACATTCATATGGCCATTGTGATCCACCCACGCGTCGCGAACTGTTTCCCGGCTGATCAGCAGACTGCCATCCTGGTCGTGTTCGAACCCGTAAAGCGCTGTGGAGGCGAGTTGGTTCATGCCGGGAAAGCCTTTCGCAGTTCGGATTTCAGGATCTTGCCGGTAGCGGAGACCGGCATCTGCTCCACGATTTCCACCCGCGCCGGCATCCACCATTTCACGACTTGCGATTCGATATGGGATAAAAGCGCGTCGGGGTCGAACCTGTCCGCGCCAGCCTCAAGCTGTATGATGAGGAGCGGTCGCTCCTGCCATTTGGGATGCGGGATGCCGATCACCGCTGCATATTTGACGCCTGGGTGCGTCAGCGCAAAGGATTCCAGTTCCGAGGTGGATATCCATTCGCCACCGGACTTGATGATGTCCTTGGCGCGATCCTTGATGTCGAGATAACCCTGCCCGTCAAGCGTCGCCATGTCGCCGGTTACGAGCCAGCCGTCATCGGTCAGCGGGCTGGTGTCCTCGTTGAAGTAGCCGTTGGCGGTCCAGGGGCCGCGCGCATGGAGATGCCCGACCGACTTTCCATCATGGGGAAGAATATCGCCGGCGTCGCTGACGATGCGCAACCGTGTGCCCCAACTCGCCCGCGCCGTCTTCTTCTTGGAAGCCAACTGGTCAGCCTTCGCAAGCCTGTCGAGCCCCGGTTTCAGCGATCCCTTGCTGGAACAAAGCGATTCGGTCATCCCCCAGGTCTGGACAATGCTGACGCCGTGATCGCGTTCCCACCGCTCGATCAGCAACTGCGGCACGGCGCTGCCGCTGGTCAGAAAAGATTGCAGGCTGGCAATGGTCGAGCCATGCTCGTCGAGCCAGTCGCACAATCCCAGCAACACCGTCGGCACGGCGCCAGCGATGGTGACACCTTCCTCGTTCATCAATTGACACAGGGCCTGGGGAGAATGCTGGCGGCCGGGCAGGACAAGCTTGCCGCCACTTATCGGCGCCGTGTGCGGGAAACTCCAGCCGGTGGCGTGGAACATGCCAGCGATCGGCATGTAGACATCCAATGCGCCATTGCGATAACCGCCGAAGAAATCCTTGGCGATGCTTGCAAGCGCGATCAGAACCAGCGACCGGTGCGAGTAGAGCACTCCCTTGGGGTTTCCGGTCGTTCCGGAAGTATAGCACAGCACTGCACCCGCCCGCTCGTCGAATTCGGGGAAGCCTTTGAGCGGCGGTGCATCGGCGACAAGCGTCTCGTATCGAAGATAGCTGCGATCCAGATCGGGGAGCTTTTCACCGTCATCAATTAGAATGAGCGTTTTGATGCGCGTGAGCCTTGGCAGTGCCTGGGCCACGATTTCCGCGCAGCCGGTATCGAAAATAAGCACCTCCGCTCCACCGTGGTTGATGATATAGGCGACATGTTCTGCGGAAAGGCGCGGATTGACGGTGTGCAGAATACCGCCGGCGCCGGGGACCGCGTAGAACAACTCGAAATGCTGCCGGGTGTTCCAGCACAGCGTTGCCACGCGATCAGATTGGCGCAGGCCCAGACCGGTCAGCGCCGCGGCGATCCGCAACGTCCGGTCATAGGCATCGGCATAGCCGTAGCGCAGTGTCTTATCCGTCATGGTTCGGGAAACAACCTGCGTGTCACCATGATACTCGGCGGCGTACTCGATGATGGACGACAACAGCAGCGGCGCATCCATCATTAATCCGTTGATCATTCATTTCCTCCTGGTGGTCAGAAATGCGCTTGACGCCTTCCGATCAATATCCAATAATAGAACGACGTTCTGAAAACAAGGTCTCAATCCATCGGGACCCATCAAAGGCTTCAGTCAAGTCACGCATCATAAGCAATGCCGCGTTAGAGCATTGGAAGTCAGAACCGAAAGGGAAGAAGCGAATGACAGTTTTTCCTAACCCCGTGCCACCGGAACGGCAGCCGGCCGAAATGTCGCAGGACATCGTGCTCAAGGCCGAACCCGATGACGAACGGGTATGGGTTCCCATGGGCGACAATGTCTGGTTTCGCCCATTGCTGCTGCACACGGTCGAGGGCTACTGGACCAGTCTGCTGCGGGTGCGGGCGTCCGGCGTCGTAAGCTGCCATCGTCATCCGGCCCCGGTGCACGGATACGTCATCAAGGGAAGCTGGCGCTATCTCGAGCACGACTGGATTGCGACCGCAGGCAGCTACGTGTTTGAGCCTCCGGGTGAAACGCACACTCTCGTTGTCGATGAAGATGTCGACGAGATGATCACCTGGTTCCTGGTCAACGGGGCTATGCTCTATGTCGATCAGGACGGCAAACTCACCGGCTTCGCGGATGTTTTCCAGCGCATCGAAATGTGCCGGCAACACTACACCAAGGTCGGCCTCGGCGTCGATTATGTCAATCAGTTCATCCGGTAGACCGGTTTGAATCGATCCGGCATCGGCGCGTCGCCGATGCCGGTGACAAGCACTCGAATATCAAAGTTCATTTAGGGAGGAGACTATCGAAATGCGTATACTCAACAAGGCGGCGCGCACTGCGCTGATGTCAACGGCGCTTGCGCTCGGACTGATGGCAGGCAGCGGAAGTGCTGCTCGGTCGGCCGAGGCAAAGCTGAATTCCTGGCTCGGACCAACGCACCCGCTCAACACCGGCGGCTATGTCCCGTTCATTGAAGCGGTGAAGACGGCCAGCAACGGTGAAATCGACTTCCGTCTGTTCCTTGGCGGCTCCCTTCTGGACAGCCGCGGCACATTGCCGGGGATCCGCGACAATGTCGTTGAAGGCGGTTTTGTCGTTCTGTCCTTCCACCCCGCCGAATTTCCGGCAATGACCACGTTTTCCGATCTTTCCATGGTCGGAACCGATTCGCTGACAGCTGCGGCCGCTGTCACGGAAACGATCCTGTTGCATTGCAAGCCGTGCGAAGCGGAAGCGAAGGCCCAGAATTTCCTGTTCTTCGGCGCCTATGCAACGACGGCCTACAACATCATGTCGAGCAAGGCGGTGAATTCGCTTGGCGATATGCAGGGCAAGAAAGTGCGTTCCTTTGGCGGCGCCATTGACCGCTGGCTCAGCAGCCTCGGCGCAGTTGCCGTTAACGTGGATGCGACGCTGGCCTATGAAGGATTGTCCAAGAATACGCTGGATGCCGTCATGCTCCCGGTGGCCGATCTTTCGGCCTATAATCTCTGGGACGTCGCGCCTTTTGTTACCCTGCTCAATGTCGGCTCGTTCAAGGCGGACAGTTCGGTTGGCTTCAGCCGCGATTTCTGGAAGGGGCTCACAAAGGAGCAGCGGGAATTGTTGCTCAAGCACGCCCCGATGATGGCGATCGGACCCGGCCTCGACTACATCAAGAACGACACGAAAGTCGTTGCTGAGGCAGCAGATAAGGGCGTCACCCTGATCCAGCCGACCGAGGAAATGAAGAAGGGACTCGCCGATTTCTTTGAAGTCGACAAGACCGCCATTACAGAAGCCGGCACCAAACGTGGCGTCGCGGAGTCCGACACGGCGGCGATTGTCGCCACCTATGTCGAACTTCTCGACAAGTACGAGAAGCTCTTCGAGGGCAAGCGCGACGATCCGCAGGCGCTCTACGACATCCTCTACCAGGAAGTCTACGCAAAGCTTGACCCGGAAACCTTCGGTCTCGACTGACCAACTGGCTTTCCTGATACCAGGTGAAGAGTGCGATTAGAACATCGCACGTCCTTCCTGCGCCGGCTTAGACCGTTTGCCAATGCCGCATAGCAAGGTTTGTCAAAACCAAATGCCGGCGCAGGAATCCGCAAGGTGATCCAACTGTTGGAATTGACCGGAAACATCAGGCCTAACAGTATGACCTGCTGCTGTAACTACGGCCAGGGTTAGCTCTTTCAGCGTGCAAGCCCAGCCGCAGGGATCAATGCGGCAAACCTCCCCAGAATTCTGAGAACGGCGATGCAAATTGGTCCACGGCAGGGGCGGGATTGCCCCGCTTCGGGCGGCATGAAAGTCGGCCACCTATTTTCCATCTGCAACATATGCAGGAAGTTGAGGGATCTATACCGTGGGACTTTATCCGTGGGTCCGTCTGACTTGCTCGGAAGAAATGAGTAGACGTCAGGCTGCAAGGAATTTCAGCCATATCTCGCAACAGCGTAGCTGAGATGATGGCGTATTCGACAACGCCGAGTTAGCAGCGTCAGTCACTGTTCCGGCAGCCTGGGCTGGATGCGTTCGTTTCGACGATCTGTCACTGGCTTGATGTGGACATAAAGGTGCCGCGGAAGCAGCGCCATACGGGACCTCGTCCGCTTAGCGCAACTGAATTCTCCCACAGGCTCGAAGCAGCATTGTCCCGAATGCTCGCAGCATACCCTGATCCGAAAATCAGAGCCAGATATTGGCACCAGGATCTACATGCCGGTTACCAACTCCATCCAACGGCTCAACAGCAAAATCAAGCGACGCTGCATCGTGGTGCGGTTGTTCCCTAACGACGACGCCATCGTGCGCCTCGTCGGTTCTCTTAACGATTAACGGGCCGTACAACGCGCCCGATACGTGACGCGGGAAACCTTCGGACAAATGAACGGTGATCCGCTCATCACCTTGCCCGCAGTGGCAAGCTGATGCGCCCCCCGACCAGGCCCGGAAAACGCCGCGGATATCAGAAACTTACACCATACTATGGGACACGATCCGCCACTGGGATCGCTATTTCGCTTTTGCTTCAGATCGATTTATTCACTCAATGCAGATTCTAACTTTTGAGGCAAAAAGGAAAACCTGTGCTCCAGGCAAATTTGACGCCGTGCATAGACCTCTCTCCCATAGTGCACACGGAAATGCGCTCCGAACACCACGCAGAAACTATTCTCTTATTTTACAAAGAGTTAGGGATGAAAGAGTGGCGGAGAGGGTGGGATTCGAACCCACGGTGGAGTTGCCCCCACGCCGCATTTCGAGTGCGGTACTTTCGACCACTCAGCCACCTCTCCGCGTCTGGTCGGCGCAGTATCAGTGCGCGGGCGCTTCCATAACCGGCGTGAGCTTCTTGCACAAGCGCAAAGTTTTGCGCTGCCGCCGGCAGACCGGCCGGATAGCCAATTTGGCTTGACTCTTGACCCCGCCTCACGTATCTCGCGACCCGAATGCGGCGTGGGAGTTCCTGCGCCGTTGGCCTTTGCTTGAACGTCCGCCATCCGGACCTCACCCAGGCTTCACCCGGTCGCGTCCCCCAACGGACCCGGCCGATCCGTTCCGACTGGCAAAAAGACGGCCCGCCTTTTAGGCGAGAGCCGGACGAACACGAAAGGACAAAAGATGTTCGCAGTCATTAAAACCGGCGGTAAGCAGTACCGCGTCGCCGCCAATGACGTTCTGACGATCGAGAAGCTTGAGGGCGCCGCTGGCGACACCGTCGAGTTCAACGAAATCCTGATGGTCGGCGAAGGCGCCGGCGCAACCGTCGGCGCGCCGCTTGTCGAAGGCGCCATGGTGGTGGCCGAAGTTGTCGAGCAGGGCCGCGCCCGCAAGGTCATCGCCTTCAAGAAGCGCCGCCGGCAGAACTCCAAGCGCATGCGCGGACACCGCCAGCATCAGACGGTCGTCAAGATCATCGACATCCTGACCGGCGGCGCAAAGCCGTCCAAGAAGGCTGCCGCGAAGAAGGAAGCCGCGCCCAAGGTTGAAGCCCCCAAGGCTGAAACTGCGGCGGCAACCCTGTTCAAGGCGCCAAAGGGCGAACCGGACGATCTGACCACGATCAAGGGCATCGGCCCGGTCGCAGCCGGTCAGCTCAACGAGCAGGGCATCACCACCTTTGCCCAGATCGCCAAGCTGAGCGACAAGGATATCACCCGCATCGACGAAGCCATGCCGTTCAGCACCGATCAGATTTCCGATTGGCGCGATCAGGCCAAGGCCCTCGTCAAGTAAATCAATCGCCCGTTCGGGCCCTGGCGGCGCAGGCCGCACAGACAATCGCCCTTGAGGGCGAAAACAGGAGCAGACCCATGGCACACAAAAAAGCTGGCGGTTCAACGCGCAACGGTCGCGATTCGGAATCCAAGCGCCTCGGCGTGAAGAAATTCGGTGGCGAAGCCGTCATTTCAGGTAACATCCTGGTGCGTCAGCGCGGCACCAAATGGCATCCCGGCACAGGCGTAGGCCTCGGCAAGGATCACACCATTTTTGCCGTGCAGCCGGGCAATGTTGACTTCCGCAAGAAAGCCAACGGCCGAACCTATGTGTCCGTTGTCGCGAAAGCGGAAGCAGCGGAATAAGCCGGATCCTTCATGCAGGCCGGCGTCTCATCGACCCGGCCTTCACAGGCATCCTCCGGAACACCGGATAAAGGCAGGGGAGATGGGACACCATCTCCCCTTTCCTTTGTCCAAAACCGGAGAATGACCATGAGACACGACCCTGACAGCAGCCCGAGCGCACATGCGCCCAGAGACGAATTAAGAGACAGCTCAAGCGGAATATTGAGCGGCCCGGAGGCTCGCCCGCCGGCCGAACAGGTCTTCGACTGCCCCATCCTTCTGACCGAAGACCTGGTCCTGCGCGCACCCCACGCCGAGGACATCGACGCAATTGCCATTCTCGCCGACAATCCGGCCATCGCCACCATGGTGTCGCGCATTCCGCACCCCTATGGCCGCGATGACGCCGAAGCCTTCGTGCGCGCCTCCGCCACCCGCGGGAATGGCAATTGCGTCTACGCCATCACCGAGGCCGACACCGGCAGGCTGCTTGGATGTTGCTCGCTGGAAACCGCCGCGGACGGAAAGGCGCTCGAACTGGGCTATTGGGTGGGCGAGCCGTTCTGGCGCCGCGGCATCGCCACCCAGGCCGTCCATGCGCTGGTCGACATGGCGTTCCGCACAAGCGAGATCAGCCATATCGACGCCCGCTGCCGGGTCATCAACCCCGCCTCCCGCCGGGTGCTGCAGAAAAGCGGCTTCCAGTTCCAGGGCACCGGCATGATCAACGTGCTGGCGATCAACGCCAGCGCTGCGGTCGAATGGTACCGGCTCGACCGCAAGACCTGGATCTCGCTGATCGGCTGGTCCAGCGAGAACAAGGCCGCCGCCTCCTGATCCTGCCGGTGGCGCGGGACCATTCGCCCCGCGCCGCATGGTCAGTCAACAGCGGCGCTCCCGGCCCCCGGCAGCGCGCATTCAGCAATAGGCTTTGACCTCGCCGCCTCAGGCGTTTATCGATGCGGCCAAAGCCGGAGGCGCCAGCGCCGCCCGGTCGCCTCGCGTTCAAAGCCCGGATCGGTAAAGACAGATGAAGTTCCTCGACGAAACCAAGGTCTATATCCGCTCCGGCGATGGCGGCGCCGGCGCCGTTTCGTTCCGGCGCGAGAAATACATCGAATTCGGCGGACCCGACGGCGGCGATGGCGGCCGTGGCGGCGATGTCTGGGTGGAAGCCGTCGACGGCCTCAACACGCTGATCGACTACCGCTTCCAGCAGCATTTCAAGGCCAAGACCGGCGTCCACGGCATGGGCCGCAACCGCACCGGCGCCAATGGCGACAGTGTCACCCTGAAAGTTCCGGCCGGCACCCAGATCTTCGAGGAAGACAACGAGACCCTGATCTGCGATCTGACCGCGATCGGCCAGCGCTACCGGCTGGCCGCCGGCGGCAATGGCGGCTTCGGCAACGCCCATTTCAAATCCGCCACCAACCAGGCCCCGCGCCACGCCAATCCGGGCCTGGAAGGTCAGGAAAAGACCATCTGGCTCAGGCTCAAGCTGATCGCCGACGCCGGCCTGATCGGCCTGCCCAATGCCGGCAAGTCGACCTTTCTCGCCTCGGTCACCCGGGCGCGGCCGAAGATCGCCAATTACCCGTTCACCACGCTGCACCCCAATCTCGGCGTCGCCACCATCGACGGCCGCGAATTCGTGCTCGCCGACATCCCCGGCCTGATCGAGGGCGCCCATGAAGGCGTCGGCATCGGCGACCGGTTTCTGGGCCATGTCGAGCGCACACGGGTGCTCCTGCATCTGGTCTCGGCGCTCGAGGAAGATGTCGGCCAGGCCTACAAGACCGTCCGCCACGAGCTCGAGGCCTATGGCCACGGCATCGCCGACAAGCCCGAAATCGTGGCGCTGAGCCAGGTCGATGTGGTCGACGCCACGGCGCGGGCCGCAAAGGTCCGCTCGCTGAAGAAGGCCGCCGGGCGGGCGCCCTACGAGATCTCCGCCATCACCAGCGAGGGCATGACCGGGACGCTGCGGGCGCTGCGCGACATCATTGTCGGCGCCAGGACCGAGGACGACGCCGCCAGCGAAACCCGCGCTGCCAGCGAGGCCGGCCCGACCGAGCCGGGCGACGCGGATTCCTGATCATGACAGCCTCCCGCAAACCGGTTTCCGCCCACAAGCGGATTGTCATCAAGATCGGCTCCGCCCTGCTGGTCGACCGCGACAGCGGCTTGAAGGGCGTCTGGCTTGAATCGCTGTGCGCCGACATTGCCGATCTGAAGACGACCGGCGCCGAGGTGCTGGTGGTCTCGTCGGGCGCCATCGCCATGGGCCGCACCGTGCTCGGGCTCGCCCCGGGGGCGCTGCGGCTCGAGGAAAGCCAGGCGGCCGCCGCCGTCGGCCAGATCGCGCTGGCCCGGGCCTGGTCGGCCAGCCTCTCCACCCACGGCATTGTCGCCGGCCAGATCCTGCTGACGCTCGGCGACACCGAGGAACGGCGGCGCTATCTCAATGCGCGCGCGACAATCGCCGAACTGCTGCGCCATCGCGCGGTGCCGATCATCAACGAGAACGACACGGTGGCCACCAGTGAAATCCGCTATGGCGACAATGACCGGCTCGCCGCCCGCGTCGCCACCATGGTGGGCGCCGATCTGCTGGTGCTGATGTCCGACATTGACGGGCTCTACACCGCCCCGCCGCATCTCGATCCCGACGCCCGCTTTCTGGAGATCATCGAGGCGATCACGCCCGAAATCGAGGCCATGGCCGGCGACGCCGGATCGGAACTCTCGCGCGGCGGCATGAAGACCAAGATCGACGCCGGCAAGATCGCCACCGGCGCCGGCTGCGCCATGATCATTGCCTCGGGCAAGACCGATCATCCGCTGTCGGCCATCGACAAGGGCGCGAGGTCAAGCTGGTTCCAGCCGTCAGGCACCCCGCAGACCGCGCGCAAGACCTGGATCGCCGGCCAGCTTGAACCGTCGGGCCGCCTCACCATCGATCACGGCGCCGCAACCGCGCTGCGCTCCGGCAAGAGCCTGCTTCCGGCCGGGGTCCGCACGATCACCGGGATTTTCCATCGCGGCGACCCGGTCGCCGTCTGCGATGCGTCGGGCCGGGAAATAGCCCGCGGCCTGTCGGCCTATGATTCCGACGAGGCGCGGCGCATCGCCGGGCGCAAGTCAACCGAGATCGAGGCGATCCTGGGCTATTCCGGCCGCGCCGCCATGATCCACCGCGACGACATGGTGATCACCTGACGCCGGTCACGCTACCCTTTCCAGGCGGGTGACGTCATTTCGGCAGTGCTTGAAGCGGAGCCGCCAGTGACCCGCCTGCCGCTCGGATCGCATCCCGGCTTTACGCCGTCCCGCCGATTGCGTAAGAAACCCGCCTGATCGTGCGCCGGGAGAGCCGCCATGCTGGAAAAGACCAACAGCCAAGCCGACATCGCCGAATTGATGGCCGCAATCGGCCGCCGGGCGAAGGCCGCCGCGCGGCCGCTGGCGATTGCCGGCACGGATCAGAAAAACGCCGCCCTGAAAGCCATGGCCGATGCCATTTCCGCCCACCGGCAGGACATCCTCGACGCCAATGCGATTGACCTTGAAGCCGCGCGTCAAAGCAGGATGGCGGCGTCCTTCATCGACCGGTTGACGCTTGATGACAGCCGCATTGACGGCATCGTCGAGGGCATTGCCGCCATCGCCGCGCTGCCCGATCCGGTTGGCGATGTGATCGCCGCCTGGGACCGGCCCAACGGGCTTAGGATCGAGCGGGTCCGCACCCCGCTTGGCGTCATCGGCGTGATCTATGAAAGCCGCCCCAATGTCACCGCCGACGCCGGCGCCCTGTGCCTGAAGGCCGGCAACGCGGTGATCCTGCGCGGCGGATCGGATTCCTTCCATTCCTCCCGCGCCATCCATGCCTGTCTGGTCGAGGGTCTTGAACGCGCCGGCCTGCCCGCTGACGCCATCCAGATGATCCCGGTCAGCGACCGCGCCGCCGTGGGCCTGTTGCTCACCGGCCTGGATGGCGCTGTCGACGTCATCGTGCCGCGCGGCGGCAAGAGCCTGGTGGCGCGCGTCCAGTCCGATGCCCGCGTGCCGGTATTCGCTCATCTTGAGGGCCTGTGCCACATCTATGTCGACAAATCCGCCGACGCCGCCATGGCCCGCGCCATCGTCGTCAACGCCAAGATGCGCCGCACCGGCATTTGCGGCGCCGCCGAGACCCTGCTGCTCGACAGCGCCATGGACCGGGGCCTCGCCGCCGCCATCCTCGCCGACCTGGCCGCGGCCGGCTGCGAAATCCACGGCGACAATGAAGTCATGGAGCTGGCGCCGGCGGCAAGTCCCGCGTCCGACGACGATTGGCGCACCGAATATCTCGACGCCATCATCGCCGCGCGCTTTGTCGACGGCATTGATGGCGCCATCGCGCACATTGCCGAGTGGTCCTCCAACCACACCGAAGCGGTGATTGCCGAAGACCCGGCCGTGGTCGAACGCTTCTTCCGGGAAGTTGATTCGGCCATCCTGTTGCACAATGCCTCGACCCAGTTCGCCGATGGCGGCGAATTCGGAATGGGCGCCGAAATCGGCATCGCCACCGGCAAGATGCATGCCCGCGGACCCGTCGGCGTCGAGCAGCTGACCTCGTTCAAATACCGGGTGCGCGGCACTGGCCAGATCCGGCCTTGATGGTGACGCACACAAAAACGCCACCCTTCCTGAAGATGCCGCATGTCGAGCGCGGCATGAGCGTCGGCCTGTTTGGCGGATCCTTCAATCCGCCACATCAGGGCCATGAGCTGGTAGCCGAAATCGCGCTGAGGCAGTTGGGCCTCGATCAGCTGTGGTGGATGGTGACGCCGGGAAACCCGCTCAAGGATCATGATGATCTCGCAAGCCTTGAAGAGCGGGTGGCGTTGAGCCGCAAGATCGCGCCCGGCCCCCGGGTCAAGGTCACCGCCTTTGAAGCCGCCCATAATCTGCATTACACCGCGCAGACGCTCAAATTCGTCAAGGCGCGCAACCCCGGCGTCCGCTTCGTCTGGATCATGGGCGCCGACAATCTCAAGCATTTTCATCACTGGCAGAACTGGCGCACCATCGCCGAGACCTTCCCGATCGCGGTCATCGACCGGCCCGGCTCGACGCTGGCCTATCTGTCGTCGAAAATGGCCAAGACCTATCACCAGGCCCGCATTGACGAGGATGACGCCGCGGCACTGCCGTTTCTCAAGGCGCCGGCCTGGACCTTCATTCACGGCCCGCGCTCTTCGCTGTCGTCGAGCGCCATCCGCGGCGAGCGGAACAACAATCAGGACCCGCATCTTGAAAAACCCCTGCATCCGTGACTATCTTGGGGGTGCGTCGCGACCGAATTGAATAGTGCGACGGGTATTGGACTGTTCAGGACAAGGAAAGGAATTACCCTGCGAACAGCACATGCAAAGGGAAACGCCACAAGCGGTTTCTCACAAGCGGTGGGAAGTGGCGAACTAGCCGCTCTGCGCCAGCTTCAACTGGTCCGCGAAAATCTGGCGGACTCCAAGGCAGAAGATATCGTCTCCATCGACATTGCGGGCAAATCGGCGCTGGGCGACCATATGGTCGTGGCTTCAGGCCGGTCGAACCGTCATGTGGCGTCGATCTGCGATCGTCTGATCACCGAACTCAAGGATGCCGGTTTCGGCAATCCGCGGGTTGAGGGATTGGCAGCCGGAGATTGGGTGCTGATTGATGCGGGCGACATCATAATCCATGTTTTCCGGCCCGAAATCCGCGAATTCTACAACATCGAAAAGATGTGGCAGACGCCAGAGATCGAGGACGGAAAGCTGCACTGACCCGCGCGGCCTGACTGGCCGGTTGGGTTTCCCGGCTGCCCGCTCATCTGACGGGCGGCATCGGACTGCGGCGCGCCATGGCTGGATGGTTTCTTGAACCGTTACCGGTTTGAGCTAAAGATCAATGTGCCCTTCTCATGACTGCCTCAATCCGGCTTTCAACGGCCGGATTCGGAACCACACGATGCGCATCACCCTGTTTGCCGTCGGGCGGCTCAAGGCCGGCCCCGAAAACGAGCTTTCAAGCCGTTATCTCGACCGTTTCGCCAAGGCCGGCGGCGCGCTGGGACTGGATTTTGCCCGGACGATCGAAGTGGCTGAAAGCCGCGCCGCGACGGTGGATCTGCGCAAGAAGGAAGAGGCGGCACAGCTGATCCGCGCTCTCCCCGACGGCGCGGCGCTGATCCTGCTGGATGAGCGTGGCAAGACGCCCGATTCGCCGGGATTCGCCGACCTTCTCGCCCGGCTGCGCGACGAGGGCCGGCGCGATCTGGTGGTGGCGATTGGCGGCGCCGACGGGCTGGATCCGGATCTGCACGCCAGGGCCGACGCCGTGATCTCGTTTGGCCGCATGACCTGGCCGCATCAGCTGGTGCGGATCATGGCCGCCGAACAGCTCTACCGCGCCGTCACCATCCTTGCCGGCCATCCTTATCACCGGTCATAGATGGCTGGCGCTGCCTTTGAGCCCCGTCAGCCAGGCGTCATCAACGCCCCGCGGTTCGCACGCCTAAGGGCTCGCAAAGAAGTGATCACCGCACACGGATGGTTCATGGAGCATTAACGCCGGATTGGCTAGGGTGAATGGATGTGGAGTTTGCAACCCGAACGGAATGTGTCCGGACATTTCCGGACTGCCGCCGCCGCGCGCGTGCCGCGGGCTGCGCCGGGCTTGCCGGACCTTGCCGGGTTTTCACCGGGCGTGATCCTGCCGGTTCTGCTTGGCCTGATCATGCTTGGCGTGACTTTCGCCGCGCCTGCCCGCGCCACCGAGCCTGAATCGGCCACGGTGGCAACCGAACTGGAGCAGCGCGAGGAAACCAGCCGGCTCGAGTTGCAGTCGGTCGCCGATCAGGCCGCGCTGGCCGCCAAGGCGCTGGCGGCGCTTGAATCCGACATCGCGGCGCTGCGCGCCGACCAGCAATCGCTGGACCGGCAAATGGCCGAGACCGCGGCCCGCCGGGCCACACTGGATGAGCAGATCGCCGCCGGCGAACAGGCCTTGACCGGCCTTTCCGAGCGTCAGGAATCGGTCCGGCTGTCGCTGGTGTCGCGGCGCGCGGTGCTGGCCGAAGTGCTTGCGGCCCTGCAGCGAATCGGCCGCGATCCGCCGCCGGCCCTGCTGGTCAGCCCCGAGGACGCCCTCTCGTCGGTGAGAAGCGCGATTTTGCTCGGGGCCGTCGTGCCCGAAATCCGCAGCGAAACTGAAGCCCTCGCCAGCGATCTGAAGGAATTGGCGGCGCTGCGCCAGTCGATCGCGCTGGAGCGGCAATCGCTTGCCGCGGCACTTGCGGAAAACGCCGCCGAAGAGCAGCGGCTTGGCAACCTGGCGTCGGAAAAAACCGCGCTTCTGGTCGAAAGCCAACGGCGAATCGGGCTCGAACGCGACCGGGCTGAGACGCTTTCGGTGCGGTCCGCCGAACTCGAAACCGTGATTGCCAGCCTTGCCGACGAGATTGTCTCGCTCAAGCAGGCCGCCGAGGCCGCCCGCAAGGCCGAGGAAGAGCGCCAGCGTCAACTGGCCGAGCGATTGGAGCGGGCGCGCGCCTTCGCGGCGGTGGCGGTGCCCGACAAAAACCGTATTATGCCCGCATATGCATTTTCGAAACTGCCCGGAACGCTGGCTCATCCCGCCGCAGGCGAGACCATTCGCGTCTTTGGCGCCGATGACGGAACCGGGCACACATTGACGGGCGAGGTTGTGGCCACCGGCAAGGGTGCGACGGTGTTCGCGCCGGCCGATGGCTGGGTTGCCTATGCCGGGCCATTCCGCGAATATGGCCAGATCGTCATTCTTGACACCGGTGACAATCACCATGTGGTTCTCGCCGGAATGGAAAAAATCGGAGTCCCGGCCGGAAGGTTCGTGGTGTCCGGCGAGCCCCTGGCGACAATGGGGCAGACGAGATTTGCCGGTTCTGCAGCTTTGACGCTGGCATCGGAGCGCCCTACGCTCTACATTGAGATTAGAAAAGACGGTCAACCAGTCGATCCGCATCCATGGTGGAAAGACGAGATGTCTTCGAGAAAGGCAAGCAATGATACGTAAGGTAACACTTGTGGCGGTCGGTGCCTTGATGGGCGCAACATCTGTCAGCGCGATCAATTCCTATGGTGGCTCCGCCGAAGCGGCGGGAACCGCGACCTACCGGCAGCTTGCCATCTTCGGCAACGTGTTCGAGCGCGTGCGCGCGCAATACGTCACGCCGCCGGAAGAGCAGAAGCTGATCGAAAGCGCCATCGACGGAATGCTGACCTCGCTTGATCCGCATTCGAGCTATCTCAACCAGGAAGCCGCAGATGACATGCGCACCCAGACCCGCGGAGAATTCGGCGGATTGGGCATCGAGGTCACCATGGAGGACGAACTGGTCAAGGTGATCACGCCGATCGACGAAACGCCCGCCGCGCGCGCCGGCGTTCTGGCCGGTGACTTCATTTCCGAAATCGACGGCGAACCGGTGCGCGGCCTTTCCCTTGCCGAGGCGGTCGACAAGATGCGCGGTCCGGTCAACACCGCCATTGAACTGACGGTGCTGCGCGAAGGCGCCGACATGCCGCTCAAGATCAAGGTTGTGCGCGACATCATCGCGGTCAAGGCCGTGCGTTTCCGCGCCGAAGAGGATGTCGGCTATTTGCGGGTGATCTCGTTCACCGAGAAAACCTATGATGACCTTTCCGACGCAATCGAAAAGATCACCGAGGACATTGGTGCCGACAAGCTCAAGGGCTTTGTGCTCGATCTGCGGCTCAATCCGGGCGGCCTGCTCGATCAGGCGATCAGCGTCTCCGACGCCTTCCTCGATCGTGGCGAAATCGTTTCGACCCGTGGCCGCAACCCGGAAGAAACCCGCCGCTTCAACTCCCGTCCGGGCGATCTCACCGGCGGCAAGCCGGTGATCGTGCTGATCAATGGCGGATCCGCGTCGGCCTCCGAGATCGTCGCCGGGGCGCTTCAAGATCACCGCCGCGCCACCATTCTGGGCACGACCTCGTTCGGCAAGGGCTCGGTGCAGACCATCATTCCGCTCGACGCCAAGACCGCGCTGCGGCTGACCACGGCGCTGTACTACACCCCGTCAGGCACCTCGATTCAGGGCACCGGCATCAAGCCCGACATCCGCGTCGAGGAACCGGTGCCCGAGGAATTGCGCGGCCGTGTGCAGCCCTCCGGCGAAAGCGAATTGCGCGGCCATATCCAGGGCGAGAACGAGTCCGACGAAGGCTCAGGCTCGATCGCCTATGTTCCGCCGGATCCGAAGGACGACGTCCAGCTCGGCTATGCGATGGACCTGCTGCGCGGCGTCAAGACCGATCCGGCCTTCCCGCCGAGCCCGGACCAGGCCGCCATCAAGAACTGACCTGATCCTGTTCCGCCGCCCCGCCTGCACCGCTTCGGCTTGCATGCGGGGCGGCGGACTGATTCACTAATGCATGTCGCGTTCAAACGGATTCGTTTGAACGATAACGTACATGCATTATTTCAAAGTGCTACAGCGACCTTTGCGCATCCAATTGGATGCGCGGCGCTGTAGACCCGCATCGGGATTTGGACTGGAGACATTGGGCGACAACATCCATCAACCGCTGGGTCAGGACCGCAAGCCGGCCAAAAAGCCGCGCGCCGGCGGCTCAAGCCGCAACTGGTCGCGGCCCGCGCTGACGGTGGCGGCATTGTGCCTGGTCATCGGTGGGGCTGCCTGGATGTCGCTGTCGGGCGCCGGCATCGGCACCGGGCAACCGACCTTGGTTTCGACCGTGCCTGAGGCCGTGGACGCGGCGCCTGATCAATCCGCGCAACCTGCCGCGGATGCCTCCGTTGACGCAGGCGAAGAAGCCTCCGGGCCGGAGAGCGCCCTCAACAGCCTGAACGGCCAGTCCGGCGCCGATATCGCCATCACGCTCGGCGATGACGGCGAGGAAATCCACAAGATCACCCCAACCCTGCGTCCCGGCAACCGTCCGGTGCTGCTCAAGGCGCCCGGTCAGGTCGGCCAGAACCCGCGGCTGGCCCATTTGCCCGACCCAAGGGTGCTTGAGACCACAGAGGAAGGTCCCCTGCCGGTGCGCGGCCCCGACGGCGAGCGCGCTTTTGACATCTATGCGCGGCCATGGTCGGGAACCCGCGGCGCCCGCGTCGTCATCATCGTCGGCGGGCTTGGCCTCAGCCAGACCGGGACACAGCACGCGATCAGGACGCTGCCGGAGGCAATCACGCTGGCCTTCGCCGCCAATGGCAACAGCCTGCAGCGCTGGATGCAGGAGGCGCGGCGTTCCGGCCACGAGATCCTGCTGCAGGTGCCGTTCGAACCATTTGATTACCCGGCGAATGATCCGGGCGCCGGCACCTTGACCGTGGCCGCCGGAGCCGAAAGCAATCTCGCTGATCTGCACCAGGCCATGACCCGCATCACCAATTACACCGGCATCACCAATTTCATGGGCGGGCGATTCCTGGCCGATCCGGATGCGCTGGAGCCTGTCATGCGCGACATTGCCGCGCGCGGCATCATGTTCCTGGATGACGGCACATCGGCGCAATCGCTGACCGACAAGTTCGCCAGGACGCTGGGCATTCCTTTCGCCGCCTCCGACATGGTGCTCGACGCCACCCAGGAGCGCGGCTACATTCTCTCCAGGCTCGACGATCTGGAGCGGACGGCAAGGCGCAACGGCGCCGCCATCGGCGTCGCCTCCGCATTTGAGGTCAGCGTCGACGCCATCGCGGTCTGGGCGGAGGAAGCCTCGGCGCGGGGCATCGAGATTGTGCCGGCTTCCGCGGTTGCGGACGACCCGGAAAGATGAACAGGAACCCGACCGTGAAACAGCGAACCCCGTCCGCAACCGATCTTCCCTACCGCCTCTGCGCCGGCATCATGGTGCTCAACAGGGACGGCCTTGTCTGGGCCGGCCGCCGCATCGCCGAGGGCAACACCGAATATGACGGCTCGCCGCAACTCTGGCAGATGCCGCAAGGCGGCATTGACGCCGACGAGGACCCCTACCTGGCGGCGTTGCGCGAACTGCACGAGGAGACCGGCATGCGCTCGGTCGAACTGCTGGCCGAGGCGCCCGACTGGATCGACTACGATCTGCCCGACCACATGATCGGCATCGGCCTGAAGGGCAAGTATCGCGGCCAGCGGCAGCGCTGGTTCGCCATGCGGTTCACCGGCGACGACAACGAGATCCAGATCAATCCGCCGCCGTTCGGCCACAAGCCCGAATTCGACGCCTGGGAATGGAAGCCGATGAAGGATCTTCCCGGCCTGATTGTCCCGTTCAAGCGCAAGGCCTATGATCAGGTCGTCGCGACCTTTGGCCATCTGGCAGGGAGCCGGGCGTGACACGGACCGGACATTGGGGAAGCACGCGATCAGGATATGCCCATGTCTGAACGCAAGAGCATAGCCGCGCAAGCGGCCTATCGTGAGCGAAGCCCGGCGGATGAGCCGGCGATCCGGGCGCTTGCCGCTTCGGCCTATGCCGATAGCGGATTGCGGGATGCGGTGTTGGCCGCGCCCGCGGATGCGGTGTCCCTGGTCGCCGAATTGGATGGCGAGGTCATCGGCCACATCCTGCTCGCACCCGTGCCTGGACCCGAGCGCGCGCTGGCGCTGGCGCCACTGGCCGTTTTGCCGGCCTGGCGCGACATGCAGATCGGCACCGAACTGGTCCGCCATGCTCTGGCTCTGGCGCTGCAAAGGCAGTGGCGCTCGGTCTTCGTTTTCGGGCAGCCGGACTATTATTGCCGCTTCGGCTTCAAATCCCACACCGCGGACGGCGCCCAGATCGCCTGTCAGGGGCCGCGCTTCCTCGCGCTCGAATTGCAGCAAGGCGCGCTGGCCGGCTGGACCGGGTCGCTCGACTATCCCCAACCCTTTGTCGACCTTGTCTCCCCGCACTGACGCCCCGCAGATTGGAGCTGAGCCGTCCGGGCAACAAAAAGGCGGCCCGAAAGCCGCCTCGCGTCAATCCAGGCCCATGCCAGGCCCATGCGCCCGGATCAGATCGCCGCTTCCAGCGTGGTCAGTTGATCGAGATATTCCTGAGCCTTCTGCTTGCCGGTGTCCGACGTGGCGTCGGCATAATCTTCCCGCGCATCCTGCAGCCTTTGGGCAAGATCGGCGCGGTCGATATCAGCGACCGCCACGGCTGATTCGGCCAGCAGCGTGCAGCCTTCCGGCAGGATGTCGGCAAATCCGCCAAACACCACATAGCGGTCGCTCCGGCCTTCGGCTGTCACCACGGTGACCACGCCCGGCTTGATCGTCGTCATGGTCGGTGCGTGATGCGCCATCACCGTCATTTCGCCGTCCATGCCGGGAATGACGACTTCGGTCACGGTTGCCGATAAAAGCAGCCGTTCCGGGGATACGAGTTCAAAATTGAAGCTGTCAGCCATGACGTTCACTTTATCGCAGTGCTGTTTAAGTGCGCCGCGCAAACCCGCCAAAGGCGGTTTGCGCGGGCAATTTCAGGTTCAGGCCACTTCAGCGGCGAGGCGTTGGGCCTTTTCGACGGCTTCCTCGATGGTCCCGACCATATAGAAAGCCGGCTCAGGAAGGTGGTCATAGTCGCCATTGACCAGACCCTTGAAGCCCTTGATGGTGTCGGCCAGATCGACCAGCTTGCCCGGCGCGCCGGTGAACACTTCGGCCACGAAGAACGGCTGTGACAGGAAGCGCTCAACCTTGCGGGCGCGCGCCACGGTCACCTTGTCTTCTTCGGACAGCTCATCCATGCCCAGAATGGCGATGATGTCCTGCAGCGACTTGTAGCGCTGCAGAATTTCCTGAACCGCGCGGGCAACCGCATAATGCTCTTCACCGATGATGAAGGGATCGAGCATGCGCGAGTTGGAATCGAGCGGGTCCACCGCCGGGTAGATGCCCTTTTCGGCGATCGAGCGGTTGAGCACCGTCGTTGCATCCAAGTGGGCGAAGGTCGAAGCCGGCGCCGGGTCGGTCAAGTCATCGGCCGGCACGTAAACCGCCTGCACCGATGTGATCGAGCCCTTGTTCGTGGTGGTGATGCGCTCCTGCATCTGACCCATGTCCGTGCTCAGGGTCGGCTGATAGCCCACCGCGGAAGGGATACGGCCGAGCAGTGCCGACATTTCGGAACCGGCCTGGGTGAAGCGGAAAATATTGTCGACGAAGAACAACACGTCCTGGCCATCGTTACGGAACTGTTCGGCAATCGTCAGACCGGTCAGCGCAACGCGGGCGCGGGCGCCCGGAGGCTCGTTCATCTGGCCGAACACGAGCGCGCATTTGGAGCCCTCGCCGCCGCCTTCCTTGTTCACGCCGGATTCGATCATCTCATGATAGAGATCGTTGCCTTCGCGGGTGCGCTCGCCGACGCCGGCAAACACCGAGTAGCCGCCATGGGCCTTGGCGATGTTGTTGATCAGTTCCTGAATGAGAACCGTCTTGCCAACGCCGGCGCCGCCGAACAGGCCGATCTTGCCGCCGCGGGCATAAGGCGCCAGCAGATCGACGACCTTGATGCCGGTGACCAGAATTTCAGCTTCGGTTGACTGCTCGCTGAATTCAGGCGCGTCCTGGTGAATGGCGCGGCGCGCCTTGGTCTTCACCGGACCCGCATCATCGACCGGCTCGCCGATCACGTTGAGAATGCGTCCAAGCGTTTCCACGCCGACCGGCACGGTAATCGGTCCGCCGGTGTCGATCACATCCTGGCCGCGGACCAGACCTTCGGTCGAGTCCATGGCGATGGTGCGAACCGCGTTTTCACCTAAGTGCTGTGCAACTTCGAGCACCAGGCGGTTGCCCACATTGGTGGTTTCCAGCGCGTTCAGGATCGCAGGCAAGGTGCCTTCGTCGAACGTCACGTCGACAACCGCGCCGATCACCTGGGTGATGCGGCCGGTTGCGCCGGCGGCCTTGACCGTTTCGGTTGTCGCGGCGCTCGCCTTCGGTGTCCGTGCCGCTGCGGGCTTCTTAGCCGCTGCGGGTTTTGTCGCCGCTGCGGGCTTGCTTGCCGGGGTAGCTGCCTTAGCCATGTATCTTACCCTCTTCCGTGTACCTTAGAGCGCTTCCGCGCCCGAAATGATTTCAATGAGTTCCTTGGTGATCTGGGCCTGCCGCTGGCGATTGTAGCTCATCGACAGCTTGTCGATCATCTCGCCAGCATTGCGGGTCGCGTTGTCCATGGCGGACATTTTCGCACCCATTTCACCTGCAACATTTTCGAGCAGCGCCCTGAAGATCTGCACCTTGATCGAGCGCGGCAGCAGATCCTCGAGGATCTCCGTGGCGCCAGGCTCGTAGTCGTAGATCGCCGAAGCGCTGGTGTCGGCGGTGTCCGCTCCGGACGTCGCCGGGATCAGCTGCTGACCGGTCGGGATCTGGCTGATGACCGATTTGAACTCCGAGTAATACAGAGTGCAAACGTCGAAGCCGCCCTTTTCGAACAGATCCATGACCTTGTTGGCGACCGTTTCGGCCTGGACAAAGCTCATCTGCTTGACGTCGCGGAAATCGATCCGCTCGATGATCAGCGCGGCGTATTCGCGGCGAAGGATGTCATAGCCCTTCTTGCCGACGCAGAGGATCTTGACGGTCTTGCCGTCAGCCAGCAGCCGCCGAACCTGTTCGCGGGCGAACCGGGCGATTTGGCTGTTGAAGCCGCCACACATGCCGCGTTCGGCGGTGCAGACGACGAGCAGGTGCACGTCGTCCTTGCCGGTGCCGGTCATCAGACGCGGCGCATCGTCGCCACTGCCCACGGCGCCGGCGATGTTCGACATCACCGCGGCCATGCGCTGCGAATAGGGCCGTGCGGCCTCGGCCGCCTCCTGCGCGCGCCGAAGCTTCGCCGCGGCGACCATTTGCATCGCCTTGGTGATCTTCTGCGTCGCCTTGACGGAGGCGATCCGGTTTTTCAGATCCTTGAGTGAAGGCATCCGTTATCCGTCCTCGGTCTGTTGCCCTTAAGCAAAGGTTTTCGCGAAAGTGTCGACAGCGTCCTTCAGCTTCGACTTGGTGTCGTCGCTCAAGGCCTTTTCCTTGCGGATGGTGTCGAGCACGTCCTTGGCTTCGCTGTTCATGTAGCCGAGCAGGCCCTGTTCGAACCGGCCGACCTGGTTGACGGCGATCTTGTCGAGATAGCCGTTGACGCCGGCAAAGATCACCGCAACCTGTTCTTCGGTCTTCAGCGGCGAGAACTGCGGCTGCTTGAGCAGCTCGGTCAGACGCGCGCCGCGGTTCAAGAGACGCTGCGTCGCCGCATCGAGGTCGGAGCCGAACTGGGCGAAGGCCGCCATTTCGCGGTACTGCGCAAGCTCGCCCTTGATGGAGCCTGCAACCTGCTTCATCGCCTTGACCTGGGCCGCCGATCCGACGCGGGACACCGACAGACCGACGTTCACGGCCGGGCGGATGCCCTGGTAGAACAGTTCGGTTTCAAGGAAGATCTGACCGTCGGTGATCGAGATCACGTTGGTCGGAATATAGGCCGACACGTCGTTGGCCTGGGTTTCGATCACCGGCAGCGCCGTCAGCGAACCGGCGCCATTGGCTTCGTTGAGCTTGGCGGCGCGTTCGAGCAGGCGTGAGTGCAGATAGAAAACGTCGCCCGGATAGGCTTCGCGGCCTGGCGGCCGGCGCAGCAGCAGCGACATCTGGCGATAGGACACGGCCTGCTTGGACAGATCGTCATAGGCGATCAGCGCATGCATGCCGTTGTCGCGGAAATATTCGCCCATCGCGCAGCCGGCGAACGGCGCCAGGAACTGCAGCGGCGCAGCGTCGGATGCGGTGGCGGCAATCACGATCGAATATTTCATCGCGCCACGGTCTTCGAGAACCTTGACGAACTGGGCGACGGTGGAGCGCTTCTGGCCGACCGCGACATAGACGCAGTAAAGCTTCTCGCCTTCGGGACCATTGTCGTGAATGGCCTTCTGGTTGAGGATCGTGTCGAGAATGATGGCGGTCTTGCCGGTCTGACGGTCGCCAATGATCAGCTCGCGCTGGCCACGGCCGATCGGGATCAGCGCATCGATTGCCTTCAGGCCGGTCGCCATCGGCTCATGCACAGATTTGCGCGGCATGATGCCCGGCGCCTTGACGTCGACGCGGGCGCGGGTCTTGGTCTTGATCGGACCCTTGCCGTCGATCGGGTTGCCGAGCGCGTCAACGACGCGGCCGAGCAGTTCCGGGCCGACAGGTACGTCGACGATGGCGCCGGTCCGCTTGACGATGTCGCCTTCCTTGATGTCCCGGTCGGAACCGAAAATCACCACGCCGACATTGTCGGCTTCCAGGTTGAGCGCCATGCCGCGAATGCCGCCAGGGAACTCGACCATTTCACCAGCCTGGACATTGTCGAGACCGTAGACGCGGGCGATGCCGTCACCGACGGAAAGGACCTGACCAACTTCGGAGACTTCGGCTTCCTTGCCGAAATTCTTGATCTGGTCTTTGAGAATTGCGGAAATTTCCGCGGCGCGGATGTCCATCAGCCAACCTCTTTCAGTGTATGCTTAAGGGTGGAAAGTTTGGTGCGAAGTGATGTGTCGACCTGACGCGAGCCGATCTTGACGATCAGCCCACCCAGCAGCGACGCATCGACTGTGACGTCAAGCGTCACGGTTTTCCCGGTCACGCCTGACAGCGTGGCCTTGAGTTCTTTTTCCTGCGCCGCCGACAAGGCATGCGCGGTGGTCACATCGGCGGTCACTTCACCACGGTCGCGGGCGACCGTCTCGTGATAGGACCGGATCATCATCGGAACGGCGAAAAGCCGGCGGTTGCCGGCGACGACCTTGAGGAAATTGCCGACCAGGCCTTCAATGCCTGCCTTCTTGATCAGGGCGACGATCGAGCGGGACTGGTCTTCGGCCGAAAATACCGGGCTCTCGACCAGGCGCTGCAGATCGGCGCTGCCATCGATCATCGCCTGAAACCGGTCGAGATCCTTGGCCACTGCGTCAACCGACTTGGCTTCAGCCGCCAGCTCATAGAGCGACGAGGCATAGCGTTCGGCGACACCGGAAATATGATGGGAGTTATCTGCCACGGGCGGGATTGTCTCTCATTGGCGTTCAAGAGCCTGCACTTGACCGGAAACCGGAAAGGCAAGCTTTTGATTTTGTTTCGGTAAATTTCGGGGCCCCCAAACTCGAAAGCCTGTTTTTCCCGAAATGCGGGGTCCGTCTAGCATAGAGCGCCGGGACTCGCAACACGCCGGATGCTGCATATGGCACCTGCTTTAGGATGAGTTGGCCCGATCCCGGCGCCGGTGTTTGCGGCAGGATGGCGACTTCGCTCAGATCCAGCCGAGGCCGTAGAGCAGCGGCGCCGCCGCCAGCAGAATCTCGATCGCCAGACAAACCAGATTGAACAGTGTCACGCCCCGGTCCGACATCATCGAGATCAACCGCCCGAAGCCGGTGAAGGCCCAGCCGGCGCCCAGCGCCAGATAGATCAGCGGTTGCGCGAAGATCAGCGCGCAGATGCCCACGCCGAGATAGAATCCGGCCATGGTGGCGCGCGCTTCGGCCACTGCTTCGGGATGATCCGGCGCGGTCTGAAGCCGCATCGCCCTGAGCGAAAGCCGCGGCGCCAGCAACAGCGCCAGGCCAAGCCCGATCGTCGCCGCGGCCGAACACCAGGCCAGCCATTCGCCCTGGGACGAGGGCCAATAAAACTCAATCATTCCGGCATCTCCGCGTCATCTCCAGATCAGTCGACAGGCTCGCTTCGTTCAGGCAGCGCCAAAATGACGCATCACCGATTTATCATGACGCGCTCTCGATGCCAAAGCCCGGCGTTCATTCGGCCTCTGCCGCTCCGCCGTCATCCGAGAAGGTCCACGGCCCGTTGCTTGCCGGCGATCCGGCGTTCCCGGTTCATGATGTAGAACCCGCTCATGCAGATGATCGACGCGCCCACGAGCGTCCATAGATCCGGAACGTCGCCAAACACGAAGAAGCCGAGCAGCACCATCCACAAGAGCTGGCTGTAGATGAAGGGCGCCACCTTGGAGGCGCTGGCGAGCCGGCTGGCCTTGACCAGCAGCGCATGACCGGTCAGGCCGAACACGCCGAGACTGGCGAGCAGGGCAACATCCAGCCACGATCCCGGCAGATGGCCATAGGCCAGCGCAGGCGGGGCCATCAGCACCGCGGCAAAAATACTCGAATAGAACACCAGGCTGGGCTGGCTCTCGCCCATCGCCAGCTTGCGGGTCAGGATCGAATAGAACGAATGGGTGATCGCCGCCAGAATCGACCAGATGATCGGCAGCGAAAACACCTCGGTGCCCGGCCGCACCACGATCAGCACGCCGACGAAACCGACCATGATCGCCGCCCAGCGGCGCGGGCCGGCCCATTCACCCAGCAGCGGACCCGCCAGCATGGTGATGATCATCGGCGTGGTCAGGAAGATCGAGACGGTCTGAGCCAGTTGCAGATCGCGCAGCGCCAGAAAGTTGAACAGGGTGGTCACCGGCAGCAGCAGGCCGCGCACCACCTGCAGGCGCCAGTTCCGCATCCGGTACATGTCCGCCCGGCGCCATCCCTGAAAGGCGATGAAGGAAATCACCGCATGGCTTAAAAACCGGCACCAGACCACGAACACCGCCGCATAGCCGATGGAGACGAGATATTTGGCGGTGGTGTCAAGAGCCGCAAAACACATGAAGGTGCACAGCGCCATGACCATCGCCACCTGGGGCATGGTTTCACGGTCAACATCGTGCCTTGGCGTTTTGCCGGTGAGTTTGGAATCCAAGGCATTGCTTCCTGTGAGGCGGCCACGTCACGGCATGGTCCCAATCACATGCACCGCGCATCCGCCCGTGTCAAAGCCTCAAGGGCCGCGCGGGAGGCGCCACAGCGCCCCGGCAGACCGCTTCGCCGGAACCTCTAGATCGCCATCGCTTTCTTGAACGCGGCCTTGACCGCCGTCTCCATGCCCTTCTTGATCACGAAGGATTTCACCGCGTTCTGAGAGATCTGATTGCCGATGGCGCCGGCCGCCATGCCGATCGCCCGCGAGAAATAGGCCGTGTAGACGCCTTCGGCCAACAGACCCGTTGCGAACTGCACGAGCAGCTTTCCGCGCAAATTGTAGAGCGACGGGTCGCGCATGAGGATGTCGGGATCGGCATAGGCGTGACTGGCGACCTCGGCGACGGCGCCGCCGCTGCGGGAGAACAATGACGAGGCGCGCTCATAGAATTGCACCGTGCCGTCCTTGTTGGCGTCGAGATCATCGAAAAATGCGGTGATGACCGCGATCTTGTCATCTATGAAGCCCACCGCGCCGATCGGCTTGGCGGTGTAGGAATCCTTCACGATCATCCAGTCTATCGACATTCCGCCTCTCCCTTGCCCCGACCCGGCAGTCCCCATCCCGTCCCCGAACCCAGGTCACGCCGGTGGCGGTGGCTGATGCTGAGCCAAGTGTGGCATGATTCCGCAGCCGTGAAAACGTTTTGATCCCCGGAACCAAGGCGAACGATCGGGTATGGTTCTCAGCTGGCGTCCTCCTCCATCATCGCGCGAATGACCCGGCCGGCGCTGCGCGCATCCACTTCCGAATCGCGCACCAGCCCGTCGAAATGCTCGGTGAGCGCGCTCACCTGCTTGCTGTCGCGGTAGACCAGATAGAACCGCCCGACATAGACCGCCGCCAAGAGCCGCCCGAAAATCGACACCGGCGCCGAGAACACCTTCTTCGAATCATAGAGAAACAGCCGCAGCGACGGATAGAGCCGGTCGCAGCGATCCGCCATGAACTCGATCTGGGCGACCCGGGCGTTTCGCTCCAGCCCCTGCCAGTAGCCATGGCCGCGGGCGAGCGAGCCCACCTTGTCGATGGAGACGCAGATTTCGTAATCCGAGCCGGGCGCGCGCAGCCAGTCGAAGGTCTCGCGCATGGCGCCGCTCGCCTGTTCCGGGGTCTTGTCGAGAAACGCCGCATATTCCCATTCCAGCACCGCCTCGGTCTTGAGGATGTCGGGCAGCATCGCCGGCACATGCCGGATCTTGTGCCCGGCCGCCTCCTGGTGCCAGGCGATGATCTGCTCGTCGGCCGGCGTCCGCTGCGCCGTCGCCATCCGGAAATTCGCCGACAGCACCTCCGCCGCCGGCTCCGGCCGGTCCGACAGGCCGAGCAGCCAGTCGGCGCTGACGCCCAGTGCCTCGGCGCATTCAGCCGCCAGATGGGCGTTGGGCAGCCGCATCTCGTCGCTCGCCAGCAATTGCGCGATGGTCGAGCGGTCAACGCCGGCGGTCCGCGCCAGCGCGCTGCGGCTCATCCCGGTCAGCACCAGTCGGGCGGCGAGGCGGGCGCGGAACAGTTCGGAGCGGTCATTCTTGTGCATTGGAGAGTATTCGCACAGGTGGTGATTTTAATCAACAAAACAGAGTTTCTGCGGCGAAGATACAGAATTCCGGCGGCGGCGCGAAAGGCCTAGATAACCAGCAACCCAACACCAACCCGGAGACAGCAGGAACCATGGAATCGAAACTCAGAACCATCGCAAAGGCCATCACCTGGCAGGTCCTCGGCCTCGCGGTGACCGGCTCGCTGGCCTGGCTTCACACCGGCTCCATGACCACCGCGCTCTCCTTCGCGCTCTCCACCGCGGCCAGCGGCCTGGCCTTTTTCATCGTGCATGAACGAATCTGGGCAAGGGTCGGGTGGGGGATTGGCGGGCGGCAGGCGTAAGGGTGTGGGGCTGCCGGCTGCGAACTAGGAGGAACAGTCGAATAGCCTGAATCGACCCGAGGGTATCAGTCGGATCCGCCAATGCTATTGATATCTAGCAACATATAGCGTTTTGGGCTAGATATCGCTAGACATCGCTAGAACGATCGGGATTGGTTGATTTAAGATGGATCCGTACCGTAATCCGTTTGCACCCGGGGCTGGAAGCCGGCCGCCCGAACTTGCTGGAAGGGGAGCCATTCTCGAGGCAGCGAAAGTCTCGTGCGGAAGGGCCATAAAGGGGCGAAGCGCCCGATCAATCATACTTCTCGGACTTCGGGGAACCGGCAAAACCGTGCTCCTCAATGAGATCGGCAGGATTGCGGAGAGCGAAGGCCTGCTAGTGTCCAAGGTTGAGGCGCCTGAGGGTGAGAGTCTTCCTCGACTGATCTATCCTGAACTACGCAAAGTCTTGCGCTCTTTGTCGGGCGTGGCGGCTGCAAAACACATCGCTACTCGCGGCTTGAGGGGGCTGCGAAACTTCGCGTCAATTTTCAAGATTGAGGTCGCAGGTGTGGAAGTTGGCGTGGAACCCGAACCAGGGCTCGCCGACAGTGGGGATTTGCAATACGATCTTCCCGCGCTTTTCGAGATGATAGGTCGCGCGGCGCAAGCCGCTGATAGGGGTTGGATTTTATTGATCGACGAAGTGCAGTACCTCTCAGAGGCTGATCTCTCTGCACTTATCGTGTCAATTCACCGGATGTCGCAAGAAGCACTGCCGGTACTCACGGTTGGCGCAGGTCTTCCACAGGTTGCTCGCCTTGCCGGTGAGGCAAAATCATACGCTGAACGGCTCTTCCTCTATCCAGAAGTCGGGGCACTCGACCCAGCTTCGGCAGCCCTGGCCGTCAGAAAACCCATTGTCGACGAGGATGCTTCCATTGCAGCCGATGCACTGGAGGAAATAGTTGTCCGAACCCAAGGATACCCCTTCTTTCTGCAGGAATGGGCCTCCATTTCCTGGAACAATGCCGAGGGGCCGGAAATCTCATTGGATGATGTGACTCTCTCTTACACTGAAACACTGGCGTCGCTGGATGCAGGCTTCTTTAGAGTACGCATTGACCGGCTGACCAAAGGAGAAGTCCAATTTGTAAAGACGATGTCTGAACTTGGCGATGGGCCTTACGCAATGGCCGATATCGCGAAGGCTATGGGCAGGACGCAGCAATCCCTGGGGCCAACCCGTGCAAATATTATTTCCAAAGGAATGATTTACAGCACGGATCACGGCTACCTTGATTTCACAGTGCCGCTGTTTGCGGAATTTATGCGACGCGAATATTGAATCTTCAATGATGCGAACCTTCCTGGCTTGAACTGGACTGCAGCGTGTGAAGTCAAGGCCTGCATGGCCCCCAAGCCAACCTCCCGCCCCTTGTCGCTCAGCGCGCCCCACCCCAGCAAAATACCCTGCGATCAATATCAACCTGAACCAAGCCGCGCGCCTTCCACCTTGGCTGCACTGGCCAAATGTGGGGATAAAAGTCACCGTTGTGGTCCCGGCGAGCTTACCATCGGCCCGGAGTGTTTTCTGCTTTCGCCTTGCGGCCAAACCACTCAAGAAAAAACGTGGCGAATGCCCAAGCGCCCACAAACAACACAAATTGCACCATTAGGTCAGAGCCGGACAAATCTTTGAACGGCCCCGCGATATAAAGCGCCAGATAGACCGTCACGCCAGCCAGAAGACTCCGGACAAGCGTAAAGCCAATCGTATCGGCCAGCGAACGGCGGAACCCTTTATCTGCTGGATAGCTTCTGGATACATAATAGCTGGCGACCGCTCCTGCGCAGAGGACCATGAACACACCGAATGCGCTCCCTGCGCCGATACCGCCCGTCGCATAGACGATCAAACAGACCACAGCGCCGACTATAAAAAACAGCAACATCTGCAGCGTGATGTTTCGTGGAGGAAGCTGGTTTTGGAATGAGCCAAAGGTCATGAATCACCCAAGAATGGTTTCACGCCAAGATTGCAAAACGAAATAAAACATCTTCAGTTCCTGCTTGTCAATTCTGCAAGCCTGGATACCGCTTTCCGGCAGCCTCACAAGAAGCTCTGCGGATCGATATCCACCTGCACCTGCACCGAGCCGCGCGCCTTGGGGCCTTGGCTCAGCATCTGGCGGATGAACCCCTGCATGTCCTTGCCGCGCTCGCCATGCACCAAGAGCCGGAAGCGGTAGCGGCCGCGGATCAGGGCCAGTGGCGCTTCTGCCGGGCCGAGCACCATGAGGCCGGGGGTGGAAGGCGCCGCGGCGCGCAGGCCGCGCGCGTGACTCTCGGCCTCGGGCCGGGTTGCCGCCGAGATGATCACCGAGGCGAGCCGGCCGAAGGGCGGCAGGCCGGCGCGGCGGCGTTCGTCGGTTTCCCGCTCGTAAAATGCCTCCGTGTCGCCTGACGCCAGCGCCTGCATCACCGGGTGCTGCGGCTGAAAGGTCTGGATCAGACCCAGGCTCTTGTGGCCCGAGCGGCCGGCGCGTCCGGTGACCTGCGACAGCAGCTGATAGGTCCGTTCGGCGGCGCGCGGATCGCCGTTCGACAGGCCGAGATCGGCGTCGACGACGCCGACCAGCGTCATCAGCGGAAAATTGTGGCCCTTGGCCACCAGCTGGGTGCCGATGACGATGTCGGCCTCCCCCTTGGCGATCGCCTCGAGCTCGATCCTGAGCCGCCGCGTGCCGCCCGCCATGTCGGACGAGAGCACGATGGTGCGCGCCTCGGGGAAATGCTTGTCCGCCTCCTCGGCGATGCGCTCGATGCCAGGGCCGCAGGCGGCCAGATGATCGAGCGTGCCGCAGGACGGGCAGGCCTGCGGCGTCGGTTCCGTGTGGCCGCAATGATGGCATTGCAACTGGCCGCGAAAGCGGTGCTCGACCAGCCAGCTCGAGCATTGCGGGCACTCGAACCGGTGTCCGCAGACCCGGCACAGCGTCAGCGGCGCATAGCCGCGGCGGTTCAGGAACAGCAGCGCCTGTTCCTTGCGCTCGAGCGTTTCGGCCATCGCCTTGATGAGCACCGGCGACAGGAAGCCGCCGCGCGCCGGGGCGTGGCGCCGCATGTCGACCAGCTTGAGGTCGGGCAGCACAGCTTCCGCATAGCGGGAGGACAGGAGCAGATGGCGATAGCGGCCCTGCTGCGCGTTGACGCGGGATTCGATCGACGGCGTCGCCGAGGCCAGCACCACCGGAATGCCCGCCAGCCGGGCGCGCACCACCGCCATGTCGCGGGCATTGTAGAACACCCGGTCTTCCTGCTTGTAGGCCGGATCATGCTCCTCGTCGACGATGATCAGGCCGAGATCGGAGAACGGCAGGAACAGCGCCGAGCGGGCGCCAGCCACCACGCTGACCCTGCCTTCCGCGGTCTGCCGCCAGACCTTTTCGCGCATTCTCGGCGGCAGTTCCGAATGCCATTCCGCCGGCCGCGCCCCGAAGCGGGCGTGAAACCGGTCGAGGAACGCCGCCGTCAGCGCGATTTCCGGCAACAGGATCAGCGCCTGCCGGCCCTGGCGCACCACTTCCGCGATGGCCTCGAAATAAACCTCGGTCTTGCCCGATCCGGTGACCCCGTCGAGCAGCGTCACATTGAAGCCGCCCTCGGTGATCGACCGGCGCAGGTCTTCCGCCGCCTCGGCCTGGCCCGGCTCCAGCTTCGCCGGCTCATAATCGGGATCGGGGGCCGCCACCACCGGCGGCGGCGGCAATCTCACCGGCTCGAACACGCCCTGCGCGGAAAGTCCGTCGATCACACTCGCCGTCACGCCCGCGGCATGGGCCAGCCCGCTGCGGGTCCAGGCCAGGCCATCGCCAGCCTGCTCCAGCACCCGCTCGCGCGCCGAAGTCAGCCGTTCCGGGCGCGCATCGGTCAGCCGCAGCGCATCGATCATCGGCTCGGGATCAAACGCCGCCGGCACCCTGAGCGCCATTCGCGCCACCAGCCCGGGCGGCGACAGCGTATAGGCCGAGACCCAGTCGATGAAGCGGCGCATCGGCTCGACGATCGGCGGGCAATCGAACACCTGCACGATCTCGCGCAGCTTGTCGGGGTTGATCACGTCCGCCGGTCCGTCCCAGACGATGCCCGCCACCATCCGCGGCCCGAGCGGCACCTGGACGATCTGCCCGGGCTGTGCGTCCACCCCTTCGGCCAGCGCATAGGAATAGGCGCGCTCGGCCGGCATCGGTATCAGCACCGGAACCACCTTGCGCGGGAACAGCCCGCCTGCATTTTGTCGCGAATCTTTGTTCATCTGGCGTGACCTTGCCCCCGCTTTGGGCTAAAGGGAACCCAGATTTGATCAATGGCGCGCCGGGTCACCCCGGCTGGCGCGAGTTTGGAGGCTCAAATGAAATTTTTTGTCGACACCGCCGATGTGAGCGAGATTCGCGAACTCAACGATCTGGGCCTGATCGATGGCGTCACCACCAATCCATCGCTGATCATGAAATCCGGCCGTGACATCATGGAAGTCACCAAGGAAATCTGTTCGATCGTGGAAGGCCCGGTCTCGGCCGAAGTCACCGCCATCGACTATGGCGCGATGATGAAAGAGGCCGCGGTGCTGGCCAGGATCGCCGACAATATCTGCATCAAGCTGCCGCTGACGCTCGACGGGCTGAAGGCCTGCCGGGCGCTGACATCCGATGGCCACATGACCAATGTGACGCTGTGCTTCTCGGCCAACCAGGCGCTGCTGGCCGCCAAGGCCGGCGCGTCCTTCATCTCGCCCTTCATCGGCCGGCTCGACGACATGGGAATCGACGGCATGGACCTGATCCGCGAAATCCGCCAGATCTACGACAATTACGGCTTCGACACCGAGATCCTCGCCGCCTCGATCCGCACCGTGGGTCACGTCAAGGAAGCGGCCCTGATCGGCGCCGACGTGGCGACCATTCCCGCTTCCACCATCAAGGCGCTGGTCAAGCACCCGCTCACCGACAAGGGCCTGGACGCGTTTCTCGCCGACTGGAAGAAGACCGGCCAGAGCATCGCCTGACCCAACGGCGCCTGCCCGGGGGGCGCCTGACCAAGGGCGCCTGAGCCGAAACCGGTTCAGACAATCCTCAACGGCCCGGTCATTCCGGGCCGTTTTGATCAGCGGCTTGCCGAATATTGACAACACGCAGGGCTGCGATTACCAATCCTGCCAGGCCCATGGCGGGGCCTCCGGTCCGCGGAAAGGCTTCCACGCCATTTGCAACCGGGTGCGATTGTGCCCAGATCATTTGATTCCCGCTCGATCCGGAGATGCGGACACTGGACGATAACCGAGTCCGGGGGTCCCCATGACACATGACATGCGCGATGCGCATCCTTTTCCGCTGCTCAGCCAAACCGATCTGTCTCTCAATCTCGATCGCCAGCGGCACCGCGCCAAGCGGCTGCGCGATGATGCCCGCTCCGGCGAGACCCAGGCGCTGGCGCGCCTCGCCGCCCATCACCCGAGAGCCGCACAGCTCAAACCAGGCGAGCTCAAACTGACGGACGCCCAGCTTGTCGTCGCGCGGGAAGCGGGACTGCAAAGCTGGCCGGCGCTCAAGGCCCATGTCGAGCAGATCGAGCAAGCCCGCTCGGCCATCGAAGCCGGCGAGATGGCGCCCGACAGCGATCTCCCCACCTTGCACCTGCGCTGCGGCAACGACATCGAGCAGGCGCTGGTCCGGGCCGGGTTTGCCGGCGATTTCCTGATGGTCGCCGATCCGGTCTGCCAGGGGCCGCTCTCGGACGGACCATCAGCCGTGGCCGAACGGGCCCGGTTCATCGCGTCTGAATATCCCGGTGAGAACGAAGCCCTGACGCTGGGGAAGCTTCAGCAAGCGGAGGACCGCTTGTCGCAGGCCGGCGCGTATGGCCGCATTGTGCTCTGGTTCGAGCATGACCCGTTCGATCAGCTGCTGCTGGTCAGGATTCTGGCGCGGCTCAGGCAGATGGGCGCCCACAGGCGCAAGGTCGAGCTGATCAGCCTTGACCGCTTTCCGGGCATGACAAAATTCCTTGGCATTGGCCAATTGTCGCCCGCCGCCTTGCGGCACCTCTATGCAAGCCGGCGACCAGTCACTGAAAGCGCCTATGCGATGGCTGAGCAGGCCTGGCTCGCCCTGCTTGCCGACACCCCCATGCCGCTGTTTGCCCTGACCCGGCAAGCCACCCCGTCCTTGCCCTATCTTCCCGCCGCCATCCTCCGCTATCTCGCCGAATTGCCCGCTCCCGGCACCGGCCTGTCCTTCACCGAGGCGGCGATCCTGGGCATGCTTGCCGGCGGGCCGCTTGCCTGGGGCCGGATCTTCGCGCGCTTCATGCAGGAGGTTGACCCCTTGCCCTTTCACGGCGATCTGATGTTTTTTGGGACGGTGCTGAGGTTGCGCGACGCCGGCATCCCGGCTCTCGCTAGCGATCCGGCCGACAGCACAGAGTCTGATTGGGGCAAGGCGGTGTTTCGGCTCACCCCGGCTGGTCAGGATCTTCTCGAAGGGCGGCGCGACTGGCGGGATTGCGTCCCGCGTCATCGCTTCAATGGCGGCGTCAGCTGTTTTTCTACGCCCGATTGGCGATGGGACGCCGGCCGGCAACAGCCGGTCGCCACGGATCCCGGCCAGGACCGGCCTTAGCGGAGCAGGACGTCTGAAAATACGGTGGTTGCGGACAACGCCGTCTCCGCAACCACCGCCTCAGGCCGCCTGGCTCCAGCCCTTGGGCGCGGCTTCGAACACCCGGTCGGGGTTTTCGGCGAGGCCATGCACGGTGTGATACTCGAGCGCCTTGACCACTTCCACCGGATCGCCGTCGAGCGCCTCGGGCATGATCGGCTCGCCGACGGTGAAGCGGAAGGTGTGGTGCTTCTTGTTCAACAATTCGTGAAACACGGTCATGTCGCGCAATTCGGTCGAATGCTTGGAGAGCCAGTAAAACAGTCCTGAATTGCGCGCCGAGATGTTGACCGGGATCACCTGCAGCTCATGCCGGCGGGCCAGCGTCACCGCCGAAACCTTCCAGGGCCGCTCGGTCAGCTTGCCGTTGTTCCAGAAGGCGATGCGGCCGGAGGGAAACAGCACGGTCGCCTTTCCGTCCTGAACCGCGCGGTTGGTCAGCTGCAAGGTCTCGCGGGTCTTGTCGCGGCTCTTGTAGTCTTCGCGCCATTCGACCGGAATGATGATCTCGTTGAGCCGCGCGCTGACCCTGACGGCATCGCGGTTGGCGAAAATCATCATGTCGGGACGGTGCCGGCTGAGAAAATCGAACATCGCCACGCCATCGGCCATGCCGGTGGGATGATTGGCGACAAGCAGGAAACCCCCCTTCTTGGGGATCCTGTGTTCTCCGCGCGACTGGATATCGAGCCGCAGCAGATCACTGAGATGCTGGAAAGCGCCGTGACCGGACATCGATGCCATCGCATCGGCCATGCGCACCGCGGCGTCATATTTCAGGGTGGCGTAGAGAAACGGCCGCATCAAGGGCCAGCCCGGATGGTCGACCAGCCGACCGCCGCGCTCGGCGATAAGCTGATCGATGATATGGCCCGGGCGGCCATGGGCCAGCACCTGCAACCGGTCTGAAATCTCAGCCACATTTGCCATCGATTCGACCCTCTCACGTCCGCCTGCTAGACCTATGGCAACAGATTGTGATGTCATGATGACATCGGCCCAACACATCCGTTTACCCCTCGCTAAGGCCATAATGCAATAGTCAGGTCCAAGTTCCGCGACCCCCGCGGCCTTCAATGACGGACCGATCATGCAGCAACCCCTTGTCACAGCGGCGCCGGACGTCATCGCCGAGAAACAGCATTGGCTCAGCCAGCTGACCAATGAACGGCGGCTGTCGCCCAAGACCGCCGATGCCTATGAGCGCGATCTGCGCCAGTTCCTGGGCTTTCTGACCATGCATCTGGGCGGTCCGCCGCGGATTGCCGATCTCGCCGACCTGCGCCCGCTTGATCTGCGCGCCTTCATGGCCGAGCGGCGGCGCGAGGGCGCCGGCGCCAGAACGCTGGGACGCGGGCTCGCCGGCATAAGGTCGTTCCTGAGGCATCTCGAGCGCAAGGGCATGGCCAATGCCGCCGGCGCGTCGGCGACCCGGTCGCCGCGCCAGCCCAAATCCTTGCCCAAACCGCTCAGCGCGCGTGATGCGCTGCGCGTGGTCGACGCCGATCTGCAGCTTTCCGACGAGCCATGGGTGGCGGCCCGCACCGCCGCCGTGCTGACCCTGCTCTATGGCTGCGGCCTGCGCATCTCGGAAGCGCTGTCATTGACGATCAATGATCTGCCGCGCGACGGCGAGACGCTCAGGATCACCGGCAAGGGCGGCAAGACCCGCATTGTGCCGCTGCTGCCGGTCGCAAGGGAAGCGATCGCCGCCTACCGCAGGCTTTGTCCCTACACGCCCGATCCTGATGCGCCACTGTTCCGCGGCGTCCGCGGCGGACCGCTGCAGGCGGCCATCGTGCAGAAGGAAATGCGGCGTCTGCGCGGCGCGCTGGATCTGCCCGACACCGCCACCCCGCATGCGCTGCGGCATTCCTTCGCCACCCATCTGCTGGCCGGCGGCGGCGATCTGAGAACCATTCAGGAACTGCTCGGCCACGCCAGCCTGTCAACCACCCAGGTCTATACCGGGGTCGAGACGAGCCATCTGATCGAGATCTACGACCGCGCCCATCCCAGAGCCTGAGATTGGCCTGACCTGGGCCCTACCTGGGCCTGAACCGGGCGCGCCGGTTAACGCGGCATTTACCATGGAAAAATTCCTCAACCGCAATTAACCGGATGGTCGGGCTTGAGCGGTTAGGGTGACAGGTCACATCCACAAGGAACGGCCATGCCGATGCACCACCCGTCCGCCTTCTCGCAGCTGAGGACTTCCTGCGCGCGACTTCCGGCCGTGATGTTCGCGCTCGCCGCCTCCCTGCCCCTGGCGCTGTTGATCCTGCTGGCCATCGGACTTGTCTGCGGCATCGGCAAGGCCCGGGCCAGCGAAAGCCCCGCTTGTGACGGCAAGAATCTGGTCACCACGCTGGCGCTGTCGGCCCCCGGGAAGCTTGCCACGGCGAAGGCCGAGGCGAGCGCCACCATCAACGGCAAGGGCCTTTTGTGGAAAGTCGAAAAGCCCGGGGTCCCGGCCTCCCACCTGTTTGGCACCATGCATGTCACCGATCCGCGCGTCACCCGCCTGCCCGAAGCGGCGCAGGCGGCGTTTGACAACGCTGCGACCGTGGTCATCGAAACCGTCGACATTCTCGATCCGGTCAAGGCCCAAGCTGCGCTTCTGTCAAAACCGGAACTGACCATGTTCACCGACGGAAGCACGCTGACGTCGTTCTTGAGCAGCGATGACGCCACGCTGATCGAAACCGAACTGTCCCGCCGCGGCATTCCCCTGGCGCTGGTCTCGCGCATGAAGCCGTGGATGATCGCGGGCCTTGTCGCGCTGCCGCCCTGCGAACTGGCGCGCAAGACCGCAGGCGTCGAATTCCTCGACATCATGATCGCCAACGCCGCCAAGGCCGGAGGCAAGCAATTGCTCGGGCTGGAAAGCTATGGCGAACAGATGGCGGCGATGGCCGATCTGCCGATGGCGTTTCATATCCGCGGCCTGGTCGAAACCATACGGCTCGCCGATCTGATGCCCGACATCATGGCGACCATGACCGAGCTCTACCTCGAGGGCGAGATCGCGTTGATCATGCCGGTGATCATGGCCTCCGGACCGGAAGCAACCGGGGACGACGCTGACGGCTATGCCGAATTCGAGGAGCGCATCGTGCGCATGCGCAACCATGTCATGGCCGAACGCGCCGCACCCGTGCTTGAAGCCGGCAATGCCTTCATCGCCATCGGCGCGCTGCATCTGCCCGGCGACGAGGGTCTGGTGGCGCTGCTGCGCAAGGCCGGCTACACGGTCAGTCCGGTCCGGTAACAAAGCGTGACTGCCGCGCGCGCCGGCGTTCGGAACCTATCTCCCTGTCCGGGCGTTTCAGCCCAGTGACACACAAAGGAGATGTCAAATGGTTGAACACAACCCCTATCCCCGCACCGGCGAGCCGGTTTCCCGCCCTGGCGACCCGATCCATACCTCTGAGCGTGTTCATGACACCACCGTTGTCTCGACAAGCTCCAACACCGGCGTGATCGCCGGTATCGTTCTGGCCATCGTGCTGGCCATTGCGGCCTACGTCTATTTCTCTTCCAATGATGCCCGCGTGGCCGACCCGGCTGCGGAAATCACCACGCCGGCCGCACCGGAAGCCGCAGCGCCTGAAGCTGCCGCCCCGGCTGTCGACGCTCAGCCGGTCCCGGCTCCCGATGCTCCGGCCGAAATCGCCCCCGCGGCGCCTGATGCCACGGCCCCGGCTGCCCCTGCCCCCAACAACTAACCCCTGGGTTGGTTCGGCGGCAGACGCCTAACATCCAAAACCGCCCGGTTCCGCCGGGCGGTTTTCACGTTGTGGAGAACAGCCGCAAACTGCGGTAGACCACGCGATCAGGCTGCGCGCGACAGCGCGGCGGCGACAATGAGTTTGTGAAACGGCGTAATTGCCGACAGATAGGCGCGGCCCAACAGATTATGCCGTCTGATCAGCGTCATCAGCCGGATACGGGTTCCGCCCTCGCCCAATGGCTCCGCCTGCACCACAATCCGGAAATCAAGATGCCGGTCGTCAAACCCCAGCACGATTTCGGCCGGGCTGCTGGCAATCACCGGAAACATGCCGATGCGCGCGCCATTCGCCGAGGCGGCGTCCGGATCGCCTTTCAGGCCAAACGGGCGGACGACGAGGTTCCTGAGCGCCATCAACGGCCCGACCCATGAGGGCATGCGTTCGAAGGCCCGGCGGGCCGCCGCCTCCGCGGTCAGTTCTTTCTGGTCCGTTCCGGTTTCAAAGCAATCGGCCCAGTCCGCCTCCGGCAGGGCCGGATGCGGCAGGCAAGCCTCGATCTCCCGGACCTTCTTCACCATCCCGTCCGGTCCCCGCCTTCGAGAGCCTTCAATCCCAGGCATCATATATGGATCGGCTTGCCGGAAGTCGCCATCGCCGCCTCCTTGACCGCCTCCGACATGGTCGGGTGGGCGTGGCAGGTGCGGCCGAGATCTTCCGACGAACCGCCGAATTCCATCAGCACGGCGGCCTCATGGATCATCTCGCCGGCGCCGAAGCCGATGATGTGGACCCCCAGCACCCGGTCGGTCTCGGCGTCCGCCAGCACCTTGACGAAGCCGTCTTGCGCCAGCATCGCCCGCGCCCTGCCATTGGCCGAGAACGGAAACTTGCCGGATTTGTATTTGACGCCCTCGGCCTTCAGCTCTTCCTCGGTCTTGCCGACGGCGGCCACTTCGGGTTGGGTGTAGACCACGCCGGGGATGACGCCGTAATTCACGTGCCCGGCCTGGCCGGCCATGATTTCGGCCAGCGCCACGCCCTCGTCCTCGGCCTTGTGCGCCAGCATCGGACCGGCGATGACGTCGCCGATGGCGTATACGCCGGGAACATTGGTCTGGTAATGGCTGTCGGTGCGGACGCGTCCGCGCTCGTCGAACACCACGCCGGCATCCTCGAGCCCCAGGCCATCGGTGAAGGGCTTGCGGCCGGTGGCGATCAGCACCACGTCGGCGTCGATGGTTTCCGCGTCGCCGCCCTTGACCGGCTCGAAGGTGACTTTCGCGCCCTTGCCGGATTTTTCCACGCCGGTGACCTTGGCGCCGAGCTTGAATGTCATGCCCTGCTTGGCGAGAATGCGCTGGAACTGCTTGGCCACTTCGCCGTCCATGCCGCCGAGAATCGTGTCGAGATACTCGACCACGGTGACCTTGGCGCCGAGCCGGCCCCAGACCGAACCCATCTCCAGTCCGATCACGCCGCCGCCGACAACCACGATATGCTGCGGAACCTTGTTGAGCGCGATGGCGCCGGTCGACGACACGATGATTTCCTCGTCGATATCGACCTTGACGCCGGGGATGCCCGCGACATCGGACCCGGTGGCGATCACCACGTTCTTCGCTTCAAGCTCGGTCACCTTGCCGTCATCGGCCGTCACCGAGATCTTGCCCTCGCCCAGCACCTTGCCATGGCCGCGGAAGCTGTCGATCTTGTTCTTCTTGAACAGGAAGGCGACGCCCTCGACATTGGACTTCACCGTGGCGTCCTTGTGCGCCATCATTTTTTCGAGATTGAGCTTGGGCTTGCCGGTTTCGACGCCGAGGCTGTCCATGCCGTGGCTTACATGCGCAAACATTTCCGACGCATGCAGCAGCGCCTTGGACGGAATGCAGCCGATGTTGAGGCAGGTGCCGCCGAAGGTCGCGCGTTTTTCCACCACGGCGACCTTGAGTCCGAGCTGCGCCGCCTTGACGGCGCAGACATAGCCGCCGGGGCCGGATCCGATGATGATGACGTCGTAACTCATGGTCTTGTCCTTATGATCAGAGATTCATTCCTGGCACGCTTTCATGCGAAACACGTCACCGGGAAGCACTGTTACCTGCTGCGTCCGCCACGCCTCGGACCGCATCATCGCGGCGCCAAAGTCCGGCAGCAGCAACTGTTCGCCCGCCGCGTGGCCGGCGTCCAGCACCGGCAGCCATTCGATCCCGCCCTTGGCGTTGGCCACGTACAGCGGACCTTCCCAGACGGTGCAGGCGGCGATTTCAGCCCCGGTTGCGTCGCCCTCTGGACACTGATGCAGGATCACGCCCCAGGGACGGTCCGGCTCTCCCGCCATCATCACCACGCCTTCCATCTTCACGCCGGTCCCGGCGAAGCTGAGACCGAAGCGATGCTGCATGCCATCCGCATCCGGCAGCAGCCCCGAAAAAGCGATCTCGGCTCCGGACACAACCTCGCTGTAAACCGCGAGCGCCTGCGGACAGGCGGCATTGGCCGGCGACACCGCAAGCACCGGCATTGCGGTGATCATTGCAACAGCACACGCCTGCATCAAACCATAGCCATGAAGGCGTTCTTGACCACCGTTTCAAATCCCTTGCGCACGACAAGTTGCTTGACCATTCCGGTGGTAATCTTTTTGGCGACTCCACTGCCGGCCATGCTGACGCCACGGGCAAAATACGCCTGATACACGCCTTGAATCACAAGCCCCTTGGCGAAGCTGAGCCAAATTCGCGGGGCTTCCTGGGCAAAATTGGCGTCCCGCCTGACGATTTCGGGATTAACCCTCGCTTCCATCGCGATCTCAGCGATGATCCTGCCCTTCAGGCCGATCATTGCCGCGACCCTCTCTCCAAAACCCGCGATCTTGCCGTCCTGATTGGCGTCCGCGTCATCATAGAACGCGGCGATGGCGACCGCCTTGTTGTCCAGAAACCCGATCGCGCCGATCGGTGCGGAATTGAAGCTTTTGACGGCAATCCATTCAATCGAGCCTGACATCACGCCCTCCTTTGGTCAGCTTGCCTGGTGCGCCACACGCGATCCGCGCGACCGTGGCGCAATGCTGGCACACTCAGAGATCGAGCACCAGCCGCTCGGGATCCTCCAGGCTGTCCTTGACCCGGACCAGGAAGGTGACGGCGTCCTTGCCGTCGACGATCCGGTGGTCATAGCTGAGCGCCAGATACATCATCGGCCGGATCACCACCTGGCCGCCGACAGCCACCGGGCGGTCCTGGATCTTGTGCATGCCGAGGATCCCCGACTGCGGCGAATTCAGGATCGGCGAGGACATCAGCGATCCGTAGACGCCGCCATTGGAGATGGTGAAGGTGCCGCCCTGCATGTCGGCCATCGACAATTCGCCGTCCCGCGCGGCGCGGCCCAGCCGGCCGATTTCCTTCTCGATCTCGGCGATTGACATCTGGTCGGCGTCACGCACCACCGGCACCACCAGGCCCTTGTCGGTGCCGACGGCGACGCCGACATGGCAATAGTTCTTGTAGATGAGATCCGTGCCGTCGATCTCGGCGTTGACCGCCGGGATTTCCTTCAATGCATGGGTCACCGCCTTGGTGAAGAAGCCCATGAAGCCGAGCTTGACGCCGTGCTTCTTCTCGAACAATTCCTTGTAGCGCGAACGCAAATCCATCACCGCGCTCATGTCCACTTCATTGTAGGTGGTCAGCATCGCGGCGGTGTTCTGCGCTTCCTTGAGGCGGCGGGCGATGGTCTGCCTGAGCCGGGTCATCTTCACCCGCTCCTCGCGCGAGGCATCGTCGCCGCTTGATGCGGGACGCGCGGCCTTCGGCGCTTCAGTGGCGGCGGCGGGCTTGTTGAGCGCGTCGATGACGTCGCCCTTGAGCACCTGGCCGCGCTTGCCCGAGCCAGCCACATCGCCGGCCTCGATCTTGTTTTCAGTCATCAGCTTCTGCGCCGAAGGCGCGGGCGGCATCTTGCTTTCGCTGATCTCGCTGCCGCCGGCGATCTTGGCGGTCTTTTCCGCCGCCTCGCCGGTTGTCGCAGCACCGGCGCTGTCGGAGGCCTGCGCGACGGCTTCCGGCTTGTCAGCCTTGGCCGGCGCCTCGGCCTTGCCGGCCTTTTCCACTTTCGCCGGAGCGGCGGCGCCTTCGCCTTCGGAGATCTGCGCCAGCAGCGCGTTGACCTCGACGGTTTCGCCGTCGGCAGCAAGAATTTCGCTCAAGATCCCCGATACCGGCGAGGGCACCTCGATCGAGACCTTGTCGGTTTCAAGCTCGACCAGCGGTTCATCCACCTTGACGGTGTCGCCGACTTTCTTGAGCCAGGTGCCGATGGTGGCTTCGCTGACGGATTCACCGAGGGTCGGGACGCGGACTTCAGTAACCATGATGTTTTTTCCGTTCTTTTCTCAGACTGGTCTCAAAACTGGCGCGCGGGCGGACTAACCGCCCAGCGCATCCTCGAGGAAGGCTTCAAGCTGCGCAAGGTGGCGCGACATCAAACCGGTGGCCGTCGAGGCCGAGGCCGGACGGCCGGCGTAGCGCACGCGCTGATATTTTGCGTCGATATGGGCCAGAACCCATTCCAGATAGGGATCGATGAACGACCAGGCGCCCATGTTCTTGGGCTCCTCCTGACACCAGACCATCTCGGCGCTGCGGAAGCGGCTGAGCTCGTTGATCAGCGCCTTGGCCGGGAACGGATAGAGCTGCTCCAGCCGCAGCAGGTAGACATCGTTGATGCCGCGCTTCTCGCGCTCCTCATAGAGGTCGAAATAGACCTTGCCCGAGCACATCACCACGCGGCGGATCTTGTTGTCCTTGACCAGCTTGATGGGTTCGTTCTTGAGCACCTCGGCATCGTCCCACAACAGCCGGTGGAACGAGGTCTCGCCCGCCATCTCCGCCAGACTCGACACCGCGCGCTTGTGGCGAAGCAGCGATTTCGGCGTCATCATGATCAGCGGCTTGCGGAAGTCGCGTTTGACCTGCCGCCGCAGGATGTGGAAATAATTCGACGGCGTGGTGCAGTTGGCGACCTGCATGTTGTCTTCGGCGCACATCTGCAGGAAGCGCTCGAGCCGGGCCGACGAATGCTCCGGACCCTGGCCCTCATAGCCATGCGGCAGCAGGCAGACCAGGCCCGACATCCTGAGCCATTTGCGCTCGCCCGAAGAGATGAACTGGTCAAACAGCACCTGCGCGCCATTGGCGAAATCGCCGAACTGGGCTTCCCACAGCGTCAGCGCATTGGGGCGCGCCAGCGAGTAGCCATACTCGAATCCAAGCACCGCTTCCTCCGACAGCATCGAGTTGATGACTTCGTAGCGCGACTGGTTGGGGGCGACATTGGCGAGCGGGATGTAGCGTTCCTCGGTCTCCTGGTCATAGAGCACCGAATGGCGCTGGCTGAAGGTGCCGCGCTCCACATCCTGGCCGGAAAACCGGATCTTGGTGCCTTCCACGACCAGCGAGCCAAAGGCCAGCGCCTCGGCAAAGGCCCAATCGATGCCTTCTCCGGTCTCGATCATCTTGGCCCGGTTGTCCATGAAGCGCTGAATGGTGCGGTGCGCCTTGAAGCCTTCCGGCACTTCCGAGAGTTTCTTGCCGATCTCGCGCAATTGCTTGAGCGGCATGGCGGTCTTGCCGCGGCGCTGCTCATCCTGATTGTCGGCGGTTCTGAGCCCCGACCATTGCCCGTCGAGCCAGTCGGCCTTGTTCGGCTTGTAGCTCTGGCCGATGTCGAATTCACCTTCCAGATGCGCCCTCCAGTCGGCCTTCATCTTCTCGTATTCGCCTTCGGTGATCACGCCTTCCTCGATCAGCCGGCGCGAGTACAGCGTCACCACCGTCTCATGGCTGCGGATCTTGCTGTACATTTTCGGCTGGGTGAAGGACGGCTCGTCGCCCTCGTTGTGGCCGAAGCGGCGATAGCAGAACATGTCGACGACCACCGGCTTGTGGAAGGTCATGCGGAACTCGGTGGCGACCTTGGCGGCGTAGACCACGGCTTCCGGATCATCGCCATTGACGTGGAAAATCGGCGCCTCGATCATCTTGGCCACATCCGACGGATAGGGCGAGGAGCGCGAGAAGCCCGGATTGGTGGTAAAGCCGATCTGGTTGTTGATGATGAAATGCACGGTGCCGCCGACCCGATGGCCGCGCAGGCCCGACAGGCCGAGGATTTCCGCCACCACGCCCTGGCCGGCGAAGGCGGCGTCACCATGCAAGAGCAGCGGCATCACCTTGACCCGCTCCTTGAGCGGAATGATGTCGCCTTCCCACACGGTCGCCATCATGTCCTGCTTGGCCCGGCACTTGCCCATCACCACCGGATTGACGATTTCCAGATGCGAGGGGTTGGCGGTCAGCGACAGGTGCACCTTGTTGTTGTCGAACTCGCGGTCCGACGAGGCGCCAAGGTGATACTTGACGTCGCCCGAGCCTTCGACCTCGTCGGGCTTGTAGGAGCCGCCCTTGAATTCATGAAACACCGCCCGGTGCGGCTTGGCCATCACCTGGGTCAGCACGTTGAGCCGGCCGCGGTGGGCCATGCCGAAGACGATCTCCTTGAGCCCCATGTTGCCGCCGCGCTTGATGATCTGCTCCAGCGCCGGAATCAGCGATTCGCCGCCATCGAGGCCGAAGCGCTTGGTGCCCTTGTACTTGACGTCGATGAACTGCTCGAAGCCTTCCGCCTCGATCAGCTTCTGCAGGATCGCCTTCTTGCCGTTCTCGGTGAATTCGACGCCCTTGTCCGGGCCCTCGATGCGCTCCTGGATCCAGGCCTTTTCCTCGGGATTGGAAATGTGCATGAACTCGACGCCCAGCGTCGAACAATAGGTCCGGCTGAGAATGTCGATCATTTCGCGGATGGTCGCATATTCGAGGCCGAGCACATGGTCGATGAAGATCCTGCGGTCGTAATCGGCCTCGGTGAAGCCGTAGGCTTCCGGCGAGAGTTCGTTGTAGTCCTCGACCGGAGTGGCGATGCCGAGCGGATCGAGCTTGGCGTGCAGATGGCCGCGCATGCGGAAGGCGCGGATCATCATGATGGCGCGCACCGAATCCCGCGCGGCCTGCGTCACATCGGCGGCATCGACCGGCTGACCGGCGGCCTGGGCCTTGCCGTTGAGCTTTTCGGTGACGATCTTCTCGACCTTGCCCCAGTCGCCGTCGAGCGCCGAGACCAGCTCGCCATTGGCGGCAGGCGGCCAGTTGGCCTGCTTCCAGGAGGCGCCGGCGGCGGATTTGCGCACCGCAGCGGGATCGTCCTTCAGCTCGGCGAAAAACGACTGCCATTCGGACGGCACGCTGGCCGGGTCGTCCTGAAAACGGGCATACATGTCTTCGATATAGGCGGCGTTGCCGCCATACAGGAACGAGGTCTGTGCCATGATGTCGTTGGCTTCGTCGTTGCGTGCCATGGTTTTCACCTTTTTCCGGGCCGTTTCCTGGCCCTTTCCCTAGACTTTGCGGCTTGCGCCGCGTTTACGCCGCGAGCCTGCCCATTCCGATTCCCAGCGCCGCGGTGTCGCTGTGGACCTGGAATCGGACGATTTTACCGTCGCGCAGCGTGAATATGTTGACTGTTTCCGTTTGCACCTTGCGGCCGCCGGCTTTCACCGTCCATTCGCCCTTGAGCACCGTGATCGCGGTGTCGCCCGCGATATGGAGCGCAAGCGGTTCGACCCTGTCGATCACCAGATGATCGGCGAGCGTCGCAAGGAAGGCTTCAAAGCCGGCAAATCCGTGCCAGTCTCCGGCCCAGGGCAGAAGCCCGTCGGGCGCCGGATAATGCACCTCGATATCGTCGGAGACGACGCCGCGCAGGGCTGCCCTGTCGCCCGCTTTCAGCGCGGCGTAGTAGCGGTCCAACGTTTCACGCACGGCGTCGCTCATTGCTCCAGCCTTTGTGTTAGCCCCCCGGGATTACCCCTTGAGGACTTCGACCAGCGTTGTGCCAAGGCGCGCCGGCGACGGCGACACCGTGATGCCCGCGGCTTCCATCGCCGCGATCTTGTCTTCGGCGCCGCCCTTGCCGCCGGAGATCACGGCGCCGGCATGGCCCATGGTCCGGCCTTCCGGCGCGGTGCGGCCGGCGATGAAACCGACCATCGGCTTCTTGCGGCCCTTCCTGGCTTCGTCGATCAGGAACTGGGCCGCGTCCTCTTCGGCCGAGCCGCCGATCTCGCCGATCATGATGATCGACTTGGTCGCCTCGTCGGCCAGGAACATTTCCAGCATGTCGATGAATTCGGTGCCCTTGACCGGGTCGCCGCCAATGCCCACCGCGGTGGTCTGGCCGAGGCCTTCATTGGTGGTCTGGAACACGGCTTCATAGGTGAGCGTGCCCGAGCGCGACAGCACGCCGACCGAGCCCTTCTTGAAGATGGAACCCGGCATGATGCCGATCTTGCATTCGTCCGGCGTCATCACGCCGGGGCAGTTGGGACCGATCAGCCGCGACTTCGACTTGTCGAGCCGGGCCTTGACCTTGATCATGTCCTGCACCGGGATGCCCTCGGTGATGCAGACGATCAGCGGAATCTCGGCTTCGATCGCTTCCAGGATGGCTGCGGCTGCGCCTGCCGGCGGAACGTAGATCACCGAGGCATTGGCGCCGGTGACGTCCTTGCCCTCGGCAACGGACGAGAAGATCGGCAGGCTTTCGCCTTTCGCACCGGTCCAGGTTTCTCCACCCTTCTTCGGGTGTATGCCGCCGACCATCTTGGTGCCGTGATAGGCCAGCGCCTGCTCGGTGTGGAAGGTGCCGGTCTTGCCGGTCAGCCCCTGAACCAGGACCTTGGTGTTCTTGTCGATAAGAATGGACATTAGGATCAGGCCCCCTTCACTGCGGCGACGATCTTCTGCGCAGCATCATCCAGATCATCGGCTGAAATGACGTTGAGACCGGATTCGTTGATGATTTTCTTGCCGAGGTCGACATTGGTGCCTTCGAGGCGGACCACCAGCGGAACCTTGAGGCCGACTTCCTTGACCGCCGCGATCACGCCTTCGGCGATCACGTCGCACTTCATGATGCCGCCGAAGATGTTGACCAGAATGCCCTTGACCGCCGGGTCGGCGGTGATGATCTTGAACGCCGCGGTGACCTTTTCGGTGGTGGCGCCGCCGCCGACATCGAGGAAGTTGGCGGGTTCCTGGCCGTAGAGCTTGATGATGTCCATCGTCGCCATGGCGAGACCGGCGCCGTTGACCATGCAGCCGATATTGCCGTCGAGCGCCACATAGGCAAGGTCGTATTTCGACGCCTCGATCTCCTTGGCGTCCTCTTCGCTCAGATCGCGCAATTCGACGATCTCGGGATGGCGGAACAGCGCGTTGTTGTCGAACGACACCTTGGCGTCGAGCACCCGCAGGCGGCCGGTCTTCATCACGATCAGCGGATTGATTTCGAGAAGCGCCATGTCGGTCTCGACAAAGGCCTTGTAGAGGATCGGAAACAGGCTCTCGCCGTCCTTGGCCGCGTCGCCGGACAATTCCAGCGCGCTGTTGAGCTTGGCCAGATCTTCGGCCGTCACGCCGGCTTCGGGGTCAATGGCCACCGTGATGATCTTTTCCGGCGTGTCGTGGGCCACCGCCTCGATGTCCATGCCGCCTTCGGTGGAGACCACGAAGGCCACCTGGCCGACGCTGCGGTCGACCAGGATCGACAGGTAGAGTTCGCGCTCGATGTCGGCGCCGTCCTCGATATAGAGCCGGTTGACCTGCTTGCCGGCGGGGCCGGTCTGCTTGGTCACCAGCGTGTTGCCGAGCATTTCCCTGGCATGCGCCTTGGCTTCGTCAATCGAGAACGCCAGCCGCACGCCGCCCTTGGCGTCGGGACCGAGTTCCTTGAACTTGCCCTTGCCGCGGCCGCCGGCATGGATCTGGCTCTTGACCACATAGAGCGGACCGGGCAGCGACTTCGCCGCCGCTTCCGCCTCGTCGGCGGAGAAAATGGCGACCCCTTCGGCCACCGGCGCGCCATATTCCTTCAAGAGGGCCTTGGCCTGGTATTCATGGATGTTCATGGGAACTCCTGGATTGCGTGGGCAGCGAGGACGCGCCTACTTCAAATTGGGGGCGATTGCGATGCAGGCTTCGCAAAGACCGGCGACCGATTCCACCGACTTGTCGAAGGCCTTCTGTTCGGTCTTGTTGAGCTCGATCTCGATGACGCGTTCGATGCCGCCGGCGCCGATGACGCAGGGCACGCCGACATACATGTCTTTCACGCCATACTGGCCCGACAGGTGCGCGGCGCAGGGCAGAACCCGCTTCTTGTCCTTGAGATAGCATTCAGCCATCAGGATCGCCGAGGAGGCCGGCGCGTAGTAGGCCGAACCGGTCTTCAGGAGCTTGACGATCTCGGCGCCGCCGTCGCGGGTGCGCTGGATGATGGCTTCGAGCTTTTCCTTCGAGGTCCAGCCCATCTTGATCAGGTCGGGCAGCGGAATGCCGGCCACCGTCGAATAGCGCGCCAACGGAACCATGGTGTCGCCGTGGCCGCCGAGCACGAAGGCGGTGACGTCCTCGACCGAGACATTGAACTCCTCGGCGAGGAAATGCCTGAAGCGGCTCGAATCGAGCACGCCGGCCATGCCGACCACCTTGTTCTTGGGCAGGCCGGAGAATTTCTGCAGCGCCCAGACCATGGCGTCGAGCGGGTTGGTGATGCAGATGACAAACGCGTTGGGGGCGTATTTCTTGATGCCCGCGCCAACCTGTTCCATCACCTTGAGGTTGATGCCCAACAGATCGTCGCGGCTCATGCCCGGCTTGCGGGCGATGCCGGCGGTGACGATGCATACATCGGCGCCTTCGATGGCGGAATAATCATTGGCGCCGGTCATGCGCGCGTCGAAACCTTCGACCGGGGCGGACTGGGCGATGTCGAGGCCCTTGCCCTGCGGCGTGCCCTCGGCAATATCGAACAGGACGACGTCGCCCAGTTCCTTCAATCCGGCCAGATGGGCGAGCGTGCCGCCGATCATTCCCGAACCAATCAAAGCAATCTTGTTGCGCGCCATTTCGAATATCTCCGCAGGTCGTTGCACTCTGGACCCGCAAAACGCCTGGCCCCGTTTCGGCCTTTCGCATAGACGCTATCAGCGGAACTGGCAACTCAAACTTTTGGCATGAGGTTTTTCAATCGGTTAGCTTTTGAAAGTCTTACGTAAACGTCAAAGTTTTGGATCTGCATGCGTCCGTTTGCCTGCCTCGCTGGCGCGGCTGGTTTCCAGATAGGCGCTGCTTTGCATCTCGTTCAGGCGCGAGGCGGTGCGGGCAAATTCAAAACTCTCGGTGCCGCTGGCGCCGAGATAGAGGCCGTCGGGATCGGCGGCAGCCGAGATGAACAGCCTTGTCTTGCGGTCATAAAGCGTATCGATGAGGATGATGAAGCGCTTGGCGGCATTGCGGTTGGCCTCGGTCATCACCGGCGCCCGGTCGACGAACACCGTGTGATAGCGCCGGGCGATGGCCGCATAGTCGGACGCCCCGAGCGGCGTCTCGCACAGTTCGGCAAAGGAAAACCGCGCCGCGCCGGCGCCCGCCTGCGGCACCGCCACCTCGCGGCCCTTGACGTGAATATTTGCCGGCGCGGTGAGCTTGCCGGCGGTGGCCCTGGTCCAGGCCAGATCCATGACGCAGTCGTCCTCGCCCTGGCCCAGAACGTGATAGACCGGCAGCCGGGTCGTCGTCTCCATCCGGTAGTCGGTCAGGGCATCGAGATTGACGATCTCGACATTTTCCTTCAGCAGCCGGATGAACGGCAGGAACAATTGCCGGTTCAGCCCGTCGCGGTAGAGCTGGTCGGGCTCGACATTGGACGTCGCCACCAGCACGCAGCCGCGCGCGAACAATTGTTCGAACAGCCGCGACAGCAGCATGGCGTCGGCAATGTCGGTGACCGAGAACTCGTCGAAGCACAGCACCCAGGCTTCGCCGATCAGCTGTTCCGCCACCGGCGGCACCGGATCGGCCTCCCTGGTTTCACCGTTCTTGAGCTTTTGCCGGTGCGCGTGGATGCGGGCATGGGCGTCGGCCATGAAATCGTGAAAATGCGCCCGGCGCTTGCGTTTGGCCGGCACCAGCTCGAAGAACATGTCCATCAGCATGGTCTTGCCGCGTCCGACCGCGCCATGGACATAGAGCCCGCGCGGCGCTTTTCCGGATTTCTGCTTGCGCGCGAACATCCAGCCGAGCGCGCTGGATTTGCTCGCCAGCCGCCGGTTGGACACTTCCGTGAGAAGCGTGTCGAGCCGCCGCGCCAGCTGCGCCTGCGCCGGATCCTCGGAAAATTCACCGCTCATGACGCGCGCCGCATAGGCGCGCGCAACGCTCTCTTGTTTCTTCCAGGTCATCAGCCGGGGCCTATCGCGTCACGCCGCGCTCCGAACTAGCGCGACAACGAAATCGGCTGACCGGCGGATGTCGATCCATCGTAACGCTCACTGGCCGACTGATAGAGCCGGGCAACCTGGTTGCCGCTGGAATCGGCCAGGATCACCTGCTTGCCCTGCACGTCCCAGGCCGAGATGGCCGCGGCGCTGCCGACGCAGCCGCGCGAGGCGGCGCGATAGCCGCCGGTCCATTTGGTCAGCGACAGGAAGACATCGCAGGTGGTTCCGCCGGTGCCGGCCGACCAGCGACCGATCAGCGCCTCGCGGGTGAGCTCGGGCGCGTTGGCGGCGGCAATTTCCGGCGACACCGCCGACGCATCGGGTTGGGTCGGCGCTTCCGGAAACTGGCCCGGCGCGTCCATCGACGGCGGCGCCAATTGACCCGACTCGACGCCACCCACGGGCGCCGGCATCAACGGCGCCGGACGCTGCTGGGTGTTCAGCCCGCCGAATGATGTCCGCTGGCATCCGCCAAGCACGGCGGCAACAGCGACTGCGACCAGCAAGGTGTGCATTTTCATGTGATAGCTCCGGTTACGCGAAACATGCGCTTCGCTGTTCGCCCCACTAAGACTCATAAAATGGTCATAGGATGGTAAATGCAAGGTTTACCGGGCCCGGTAGCACGGCAGAAAGCAATTATCAGCCAAATTATTTGGAAAAATCATGCCCCGAATGGCGAAGCCGCCCTCGAACCGGCCCATCCGGGCCCCCTAAACCGTCCCGCATGATCCCGGCGGCGGCGGAGGCCGCTTACTTGACCACGCCGAAATGAGCCTGTTCGCCCCACAGCGCCTTGACCTCGCTGTCGCGTCCGCAGGCGCGGCGGTAGTAGCTGTAGCGCACCGGGCTCTTCTTGTAGAAATCCTGATGGTAGTCCTCCGCCGGCCAGAATTTGGCGGGCGGTTCGATGGCCGTGACCACCTCCTGCCCGAGCGCCTTGCCGGCTTCCGCCTTGGCCGCTTCTGCCTGGGCCGCCTGCTCGTCGTTGAGCGTGTAGACGGCCGTGGTGTAGCTGTGGCCGCGATCGCAGAACTGCCCGCCGGCATCGGCCGGATTGATCGTGCGGAAAAAGGTCTTGAGTAGATCCGCATAGCTGACCACGGCGGGATCATAGCTGATCTCGACAGCTTCCCGGTCACCATTGGCGGTATGGTTCTTGTAGGTCGGATTGTCGAGCTTGCCGCCAATATAGCCCGACACCGTCCCGGTCACGCCCTTGACGTGATCGAAATCCGATTCGACGCACCAGAAACAGCCGCCGGCGAACACCGCCACGCCGGTTTCCCCGGCCCTGGCCGGCGCGGTGGACAATGCCCCGATCATGAGAGCGGATGATAAGAGCAGTCTGAACATGGGCGCCTCCTGGGTCAGCGAGGAAATTAGCCCGCGCCGCGCCGATGACAACTCACGCTTCCGCACAATACTGTGAAGCGGCGGCGGTCAGCCGACAGCGTCAAACACATCCAGCGCCTCGGCGCCGTAGATCATCGACGGTCCGCCGCCCATGTAGACGGCGACGCCGATGGTTTCGATGATTTCCTCGCGGGTGGCGCCATATTTGCGCGCCGCCTTGGCATGAAACGCAAGGCAGCCGTCGCAGCGCGCAGTGATCCCGATGGCCAGCGCGATCAGCTCCTTGGTCTTGGAATCTAGCGCGCCGGGCGCAATCGCCGCCTGCGCCAATTGGCCGAACCCTTTCGATTGCTCGGGCATCGCCTTGCGCAGCGCCGCCATTCGCCCATTGGTCTGATCGATGAAGGAATTCCAGTTCGTTTCGGCCATGTCGGCGCCCCTTGTCGTTTTGTTCCGGACGCCACAGGTAGCAGCTTGCCGGGACGATGGATTTGATTGCGGTCAAACCGAGGACGCGGTCTTTACCCGTGCGTCGGCCAGGCCCGGTGCTCGTCGTCAATGACGAAAACATGGCGATGCCGCGCGCCCGGGTGATCGCGCAGGTGCGGATGATCCGCCGGCAGGTCACGATGCTCATGTTCGACCACCTGCCTGTCATCGGCGGGCCAGACCGCGACGGCGATCAGCGCGCCCGCAAGCGCGATCGCACCAAGGATCGCCATCGCCACGGGCAGTCCGACCGCGCTGCCGGCCCAGCCGGCAATCGGATAGGTCACCAGCCAACACAGATGCGACAGGGTGAACTGCGCCGCAAACAGCGCCGGCCTGTCTTCCGCTTGGGCCGAATTGCGCAGCAGCCGCCCCGACGGCGTCAGGATTGCCGCATAGAACAGGCCGCTCAGCCCCCAGACAGCGAGGAACGCGCCCCAAGACGGCAGGCCAGCATTGAGCTGATAGGCGGCATGAGCCAGGGTCAGCGCGGCCAGCAGAAACCCGGCCGTCACCATCACCTTGCGGTCAGCCAGCTTTTCCAGAAGCCTGGGCAAGACCAGGGCTGCGAGCATCGAACCGCCGCCAAAGGCGGCAAGGGCCGCGGCCACGGAACCATCACCCATGCCATAGCCACTGCGGACAATGACGACGGTGTTGACCAGCACGAAAGCCCCGCTGGCGGCGGCGGTGAGATTGAGCGCCAGCAATCCGCGCAGCCGTGGCGTCGCCACATAGATGCGAATGCCCCGGGTCAGGCGGTCGCGAAATGGCCGGGCCTTTGTCTGCTGACCGCTTGCGGGGATGGATGCCGCCAGAACCAGCAGCGCCGATCCGATGAAGCCTATGACGGTGCCGCCAAACAGCCAGTGGTAGCTGATGAACAGCAAAAGCAGCCCCGCCAGCGCCGGGCTCAGCAGGTTTTCCAGATCATAGGCCAGCCGTGACAGCGACAGCGCCTTGGTGTAATCCCGCTCATCGGGCAGAATGTCGGGAATGGTCGCCTGAAACGCCGGCGTGAACGTCGCCGAGGCCGCCTGGAGCAGGAAAATCAGAGCGTAAATCTGCCACACCGCATCAATGAACGGCAGCATCAGCGCCACCAGGGCGCGGACAAGGTCGGCGCCGATCAGCACGGATTTGCGCGGCCAGCGCACCGCCAGCGCATTGGCCAGCGGCGCCAGACCGACATAGGCTATCATCTTGATGGCGAACACGGTTCCAAGCACGGCGCCTGCCTGCTCGCCGGCCAGGTCATAGGCGAGCAGGCCCAGGCCCACGGTCAACAAACCGGTGCCGATCAGGGCGATCACCTGGGCGGCGAAGAGCCGGGCATAGGCGGGATGCTTGAAAACCTCGATCATGTCCGAACCTAGCCTATCATCATTGCATCGAACAGTTGGACGGATAGGATATTTCGCCTCCGCCGGCAATTCGCCGCGGGCGCGATGCCGCGCATGTCCGGCGAAGGCCGGCCTTCGGGATCGCCCGGAATACCGGTTTTTTGAACGATTCCGTTAAGTGTCTTGTAATTTCAAAACCATAGAATGTAAGGTTCAGCGTGCTGCGTATCCGGCGCGGCGCCGCGAAAGGACGCCATCGTGAAGAAACGATCCGGGCAGACAGGTAATGGGCCCGGCAAGGCGCCGAGGCCCGCCGCCAGCAAGCAATCCCCGATTGACCGGCTTTCTGCGGCAAACATGATCGTGCAGATGGACGCCGTCCAACAGGCTGCTCCGGAATTGGGCCCGGATGCGGTGTCCAGGGCCGCGGACCCTGATGCCGAACGGATCCTGTTCCGCGCGATGATCGACCAGGTGCCGGACTACCTGTTTGTCAAGGACACCAAGAGCCGCTTCGTGATCGCCAATCGCGCCGTGGCCGCCGATCTCGGGCGCGAACCCGACGAGCTGATCGGAAAAACCGATTTCGATTTCCATCAGGCCCGGCTTGCCCGCAAATTCTTCGCCGATGAACAGAAGGTGATCCGCACCGGAGACGCTCTCATCGACATCGAGGAACACGTCATCGATTTTGCCGGCAACGAGAAATGGTTCGCCACATCGAAGGTTCCGCTGCGCGACGGCGACAACCGGATCATCGGCATTGTCGGAGTCAGCCGCCACATCACCGACCGCAAGCGCGCCGAGGAGCAGATGCACTTCATGGCGCTGCACGACGCGCTGACCGGCTTGCCGAACCGGACCCTGTTCATGGACCGGCTGGCGCAAGCCATCCTGCTTTCGGATCAAACCGGACAGCAGGTCACGGCGATCTGCATCGATCTCGACAATTTCAAAACGATCAACGGCAATCTGGGCCACACGTGCGGCGATACAGTGCTGAAAATCGTGGCTGAACGGATGGTCGCCGCGGTCCGCGCTTCGGACACGGTGGCGCGCCTGGCTGGAGACGAATTCGTCATCATGCTGGTTGACCGCGGCCAAACCGCCGGCGCCGCCACGGCAATGCTGGAGACTGTCCGGCTGGCGATCGCCGAGCCGGTTCCAATCAAGGACCAGCCGGTGCGCATCACCGGCAGCATCGGGGCCGCCGTGTATCCCGGCGACGGCGCGGACGCCGAGACGCTGTTGCTGAACGCCGGCATCGCCATGCAGGAGGCGAAAGCCAATGGCCGCGACAATTTCCAGTTCTACTCAAAGGGACTAGACGACGCCGCGCGCGAACGCCGGCTGTTGCAGGATCATCTGCTCGGCGCCATTTCCAACCAGGAGTTTTCGCTGCTCTACCAGCCGCAGATCGACCTTGGCAGCGGAGCGATCTTCGCCGTCGAGGCGCTGTTGCGCTGGAACCACCCGACACTGGGCGAAGTCCCGCCGGTCAAATTCATCCCGCTGGCGGAGGAGAGCGGCCTGATCGTTCCGCTCGGTAATTGGGTGCTGCGCGAAGCCTGCCGGCAGAACAAGGCCTGGCAGGACGCCGGACTGGCCCCGATCACGGTCTGCGTCAACATCTCGGCGCGCCAGATGATCGAGACCGGCTGGGTCGGGCAGGTGACCGACATCCTGGCCGAGACCGGGCTCGAACCCCGCTATCTCGAACTTGAGCTGACCGAGAGCATGCTGGTGCAGGACGTCGACCAGGCCGTCGCCGTGATGAAGCTACTGCAGGCGATCGGCGTGAATTTCGCCATCGACGATTTCGGCACCGGCTATTCCAGCCTGAGCGCGCTCAAGAGCTTTCCCGTCGCCCGGCTGAAGATCGACCGCTCCTTCATCAGCAATCTTGCCAACAACCCGGATGACCAGAACATCGCCAAGGCTGTCATTCTGCTCGGCCAGAAGCTGAACATGCGGGTGATCGCCGAAGGCGTGGAGACCACCGAACAACTGGCTTTCCTCAGGGAAAACCATTGCGACGAGGGTCAGGGCTATCACTTCTCCAAACCGATCAAGCCCGGCGCCATCGCCACCCTGTTGCGCCGCGCGCAGGCCTGAAGTCTCGCTTCAACCCCGGCTTTTTTCATTGCCGTCCCCGCCGCGATCACTGCAGCGTTGAAATTCGTCTCGCGACTGCCTAGACACAGAGATCTGGCGGGACGCGGCCCGCACCCAAGATTCTGGCGCCAAGGCCAGGGAAGGATTGATCTGAAATGACGCTCCCCAATGATCTCAAACCCTCCACCCTCGCGGCCCAGGCCGGCGGCGCCATCGACTGGCCCTCGGGCGGGGTTGTGCCGCCGATGCAGCCGTCGACCACCTTCGTCCGCGACGAGGATTACAGACTGGTCAATCCCGACAATATCTATTCACGCGACAATTCCGACATCGTCCGCATCGCCGAGAATGTGCTGGCGCGGCTGGAAGGCGCCGAGGAAGCACTGCTGTTTCCCTCCGGCATGGCGGCGATCGCGGCGCTGGTGCGCACACTGCCAAATGGCGCGACGATGCTGGCGCAATCGGGCATCTACTGGGGCACGACCAAATGGCTCCGTGATTTCTGCGCCCGCCGCCAGATCGCGCTGCACGAAGTCGATGCGGCTGATCCGGCCGCGCTCGAAGCGGCCTGCGCCGCGCACCGGCCTCAACTGGTGTTCATCGAGACGCCGTCCAATCCCTGGCTCAAGACCGTCGACATCGCCCACGCGGCACAATGCGCGCACAAGGCCGGCGGGTTGCTGGCGGTTGATTCCACCGCCGCCACCCCGGTGCTGCAGCGGCCCTTGGAATTCGGCGCCGACATCGTCATGCATTCGGCCACCAAGGGCATCAACGGTCATTCCGATGTGCTGGCCGGCGTTCTCGCGACGTCTGCCCCGGCCGCAAAAATCTGGACCGACATCAAGGCCGACCGCCACGACGCCGGCGCGGTGATCGGACCGTTCGAGGCCTGGCTGCTGCTGCGCGGCATGCGCACCTTGCCGTTGAGGATGGAGCGGATGAGCCGTTCGGCGCAAATGATCGCCGAACATCTGAGCGCCCATCCGAAAGTGACCGACGTCTACTATCCCGGGCTCGCCAGCCACCCCGGCCACGACATCGCCAAACGGCAGATGCAGGGCGGCTTCGGCTGCCTGTTCTCGTTCCTGGTCAAGGGCGGCGCCGCAGAAGCGCTGGGCGTGGTGGGTAAGCTCAAGCTGTTTCACCGCGCCACATCGCTGGGCGGGGTGGAAAGCCTGGTCGAGCACCGCCACACCATCGAGCCGCACACCGGCATCCCGCCCAGCCTGATCCGCGTCTCGGTCGGCATCGAGGACGCAGGCGACCTGATCGCCGATCTCAACCAGGCGCTGGGGTGAAGGCAGTTCGGGGACGGTTTGCTTTTCCGCCGACGGGGAGCGAATGGGCGCTCTGATGCTGGCGGAAAAGTAAACCGTCCCCAGCATTTCCTAAAGCCCGAAGGTGACGAGACCGTTCGCGTCAATCGTCCAGGCCGCGTTCCACGCGATCTCCCAGGCATGATCGTCCGGATCGGCAACATAGCCCCGGAACCCGCCATGGGGAGGCGCGTCGGCGGGACGGATGATCCGGCCGCCATGCCGCGCCAGTTGCGCAATCGCCGGCGCGACGTCCTCGAGCGATGCCACATTGTGGGCCAGCGCATAGGCGCCCGGCTGCAGCACGCCGGGACGGTTCATGTCCTTTTCGAGCGAAGCCTTGAGGAATGTGCCGAGAACGAAGCCGTTCATCTGATAGAAGATGATTTCTTCATTTTCGAAAACCGGCGTCCAGCCGAAGCCTTCCGTATAGAAGCGACGTGACCGGGAAAGGTCGGCGGAACCGAGAGTGATGACGGAAATTTGCTGTTGCATGACGTGCCCTTTCTATCGGCATGCGCACCATGCACATGCCTTGATAGCCTTGGGCCGCCACCGAAGCAGCAGAAGGACCCGCCTATGCGGGGGCCGGGCCAACCTTCCCGAACCTAACCTGTTTCAGACAGGCAGAGTCTATTCAGGGTTTCGCGCCTGTCAAGCATCCGCCCCGGCGCGGAGCAGCCGGACCAACAGGAAAGCCGAGGGTCCGGCAGATGCTCGGGACAGGCCCGAGCACGACGACGGATAGGGTGCGGACACCGGTTGCCGCGGGACGCGGCGCTTGCGGGATTCCTCCCTTCTCCCTCAGGGAGGAGGTGCCGGCGAAGCCGGCGGATGAGGGATCGCTCCACCCGCTGAAGCCCGCCCTCATCCGTCTCGCCGCTGCGCGCGAGCCACCTTCCCCCGGAGGGGAAGGGAGGGGCAGGGCGGCGAGGACGCGCAAACCATAGAACCTACCGTTCGCCCCTTACACCCGGCGCTCGACCATCATCTTCTTGATTTCGGCGATTGCCTTGGCCGGGTTGAGGCCCTTGGGGCAGGTCTGGGTGCAGTTCATGATGGTGTGGCAGCGGTAGAGCCGGAACGGATCCTCGAGATTGTCGAGCCGCTCACCGGTGGCTTCATCGCGCGAATCAATCAGCCAGCGATAGGCCTGCAGCAGCACGGCGGGGCCGAGATAGCGGTCGCCGTTCCACCAGTAGCTCGGGCACGAGGTCGAGCAGCAGGCGCAGAGGATGCATTCATAGAGCCCGTCGAGCTTGGCCCGGTCCTCGTGGCTCTGCTTCCATTCCTTGGCCGGCGTCGGCGACACGGTCTTCAGCCACGGCTCGATCGACCGGTGCTGGGCGTAGAAATGGGTGAGATCCGGCACCAGGTCCTTGACCACCGGCAGGTGCGGCAGCGGATAGACCTTCACCGCGCCATCGATCTCATCGAGACCCTTGGTGCAGGCGAGCGTGTTGGTGCCGTCGATGTTCATGGCGCAGGAGCCGCAGATGCCCTCGCGGCAGGAACGCCTGAGCGTCAGCGTCGCGTCGATCTTGTTCTTGATCCACAACAAGCCGTCGAGCACCATCGGCCCGCAATCATCGGTGTCGATGTGGAACGTGTCGATGCGCGGATTGTCGGCGTCATCCGGCGACCAGCGGTAGATCTTGAATTCGCGGGTGTTTTTGGCGCCCTGAGGCTTCGGCCAGGACTTGCCCGGCTTGGGCTGCGAATTCTTCGGGAGTGTGAGTTCAACCATGGTCTCTGTTCCCTCTCAGTACACGCGGGCTTTAGGCGCGATCTTGGCGAGATCGATGCCTTCGGCGATCAGCTCGGTGTGGACCGGGCGGTAGTCGAGCGTTACCTTGCCTGTCTCGTCGACCCAGGCCAGCGTGTGCTTGCGCCAGTTGACGTCGTCGCGGCCGCCATAGGGGCCGTCGACATAATCCTCGCGGGCATGGCTGCCGCGGCTTTCCTTGCGGGCCTCGGCGCCATGGACGGTGGTGATGGCGCAGGCCATCAGATTGTCGAGTTCCAGCGTCTCCATCAGATCCGAATTCCAGATCATCGAGCGGTCGGTGACTTTCACGTCGGAGAACTCGCCCCAGATTTGCGACATCCGCTTGCAGCCCGATTCGAGCGAGGCCTGGGTGCGGAACACGGCGGCGTCTTCCTGCATGGCGCGCTGCATCTTTTCGCGCAAGTCAGCCGTCGGCGTGGAGCCATTGGCGTGGCGCAGCCGGTCGAAGCGGGTCATGATCTTGTCGAACGAGGCCTCATTGACCGGCGGAATGGCGGATGTCCGGTCTATCACCTCGCCGGCGCGGATGGCGGCGGCGCGACCGAACACCACCAGATCAATCAGCGAATTGGAGCCGAGACGGTTGGCGCCGTGGACGCTGGCGCAGCCGGCTTCGCCGACGGCCATCAGGCCCGGCGTCACCCGGTCCGGCTCTTCCGGCGTCGGGTTCAGCACCTCGCCCCAGTAATTGGTCGGGATGCCGCCCATGTTGTAGTGCACCGTCGGCAGAACCGGGATCGGCTCGCGGGTGACGTCGACGCCGGCGAAGATCTTGGCGCTTTCGGAAATGCCCGGAAGCCGCTCGTTGAGCACGGCGGGATCAAGATGATCGAGGTGCAGATAGATATGGTCCTTGGCCTTGCCGACGCCGCGGCCCTCGCGGATTTCCAGCGTCATGCAGCGCGAGACGACGTCGCGCGAGGCGAGATCCTTGGCCGACGGCGCATAGCGCTCCATGAAGCGCTCGCCCTCGGAATTGACCAGATAGCCGCCCTCGCCGCGGGCGCCCTCGGTGATCAGGCAGCCTGCGCCATAGATTCCGGTCGGGTGGAACTGCACGAACTCCATGTCCTGCAGCGGCAGGCCGGCGCGGGCGATCATGCCGTTGCCGTCGCCGGTGCAGGTGTGCGCGCTGGTGGCCGAGAAATAGGCGCGGCCATAGCCGCCGGTCGCCAGCACCACCGTCTTGGCCGAAAACCGGTGAATGGTGCCGTCATCAAGGTTCCAGGCCACCACGCCGGTGCAGCGGCCATCCTCTTCCATCAGCAGGTCGAGCGCGAAATACTCGATGAAGAATTCGGCATTGTGCTTGAGCGACTGGCCGTAAAGCGTGTGCAGGATGGCGTGACCGGTGCGGTCGGCCGCCGCACAGGTGCGCTGCACCGGTGGGCCTTCGCCGTAATTCTGCATGTGGCCGCCGAACGGCCGCTGGTAGATGCGGCCATCCTCGGTGCGCGAGAACGGCACGCCGTAATGCTCGAGCTCATAGACGGCCTTCGGCGCTTCCATGGTCAGGTACTGCATGGCGTCGACATCGCCGAGCCAGTCCGAGCCCTTGACCGTGTCATACATGTGCCACTGCCAGCTGTCGGGCGTCATGTTGGTGAGCGAGGCGGCGATGCCGCCCTGGGCCGCCACGGTGTGCGACCGGGTCGGAAACACTTTCGAAATGCAGGCGGTCTTGAAGCCCTGTTCGGCCATGCCCAGGGTTGCGCGCAGCCCGGCGCCGCCGGCGCCGACCACGACCACGTCATAGGCGTGATCGACAATCGTGTAGTCGCGTCCGCCAATGTTGACGCTCGACGTCATTACCATAAGTGTCAGCCTCCGAAGCCGAGTTTGAGCACCGCGAACAGCGACACAGCGCCGACCGCGATTGAAAAGAATGTGTTGAGCATCAGGGCCGCGATCTTGGCGCCCTCGCCGTGAACGTAATCCTCCAGCACCATCTGCATGCCGAGCCGCATGTGGATGAGCCCGGACACCAGCATCAGCCCGAAGACGACGGCGACAAGCGGGTTGGACAGCGCCGCGACGACATCCGCATAGGGCGCGCCATTGTAGCGGATGAGGAAGTAGACGAAAAACAGTATCAGCGGCACATTGGCCACCGCGGTCAGCCGCTGGCGCCAGAAGTGATCGGTGCCTTCGCGCGCGGAGCCCAGGCCGCGGACCCGGCTGAGGGGAGTGCGCATTGTATCCAGGGTCATCTCATTCTCCTCAAAACCGCATCGCGTAGCCGGCGATCCAGATCAGCACGGTCAGCGTCAGCGAGCCGGCGAGCGTCAGCCAGCCGAATTTGCGCGACACATATTTGCCCAGCCCGTGGCCGGTATCCCAGACGAAATGGCGCAGCCCGCCAAGCATGTGATGCATCAGCGCCCAGGTGTAGCCGATCAGCACAAGCCGCCCGAGGAACGAGCCGAACAGGCCGTTGACCCAGTCGAAATTCTCCTGACCGGAGGCGGCGGCGACCAGCCAGACCGCCACCAGCAGGGTGCCGGCATAGAGCGCCACGCCGGTGATTCTGTGCACGATCGACATCACGTAGGTAATCGTCGGGCGCCAAACTGTCAGGTGCGGCGACAGCGGCCGGTTCTGCGTCACATTGGTCATCGGGACCTTGTCCTTCGTTGCCTCAAGCAAAGCCATCGTCCCCGCGAAGCAGGGCCGGTGGCCGTGACAGGGTTTTAGTGCCTTATGTGCACCGCGTCAAAGCCCGCTTTGGCTTTCCTGCCAAGCCTTTGGTCGAAACCGCGGGAGCCACCCGGCCTGGACGCCGCTTCAATCGTTTCAACCGGGCGAACCGGGCCGGAACGGTCCCTTGCCCACCGCGGATTTTATCAACTGGAATGATCGAAGCGGACTTCCCAGCTGGAAAAATCAGCCTTGGTGGCGCGTTTCTCGTAGAGCTTGCGCCCATCCTCGGGCTGGCGCGGCGCGTTGAACACCAGCCGCGACCAGCCGCGCGCGTCGCTTTCCTCGGTCAGCAAATCGATCATCGCCTGGGCGATGCCCATGTTGCGGTGCAAATGGCTGACATAGAGATGATCGACCTGGCCGCAGCGCATGCCGGTGACCGGATCGGGCAGATCATAGAAAATGACGAAGCCGACCAGCTCGCCATCGAGCCAGGCCCCGAAGATCTGCGCCACCCGGTCCTGCAGCAGGGTTTCGGCGTAATAATCATCCGGCCGCCGCGGCGCGCCGCGCTTGAGCGACTGCACGTAAGCCGCCAGCAGCGGCGAAAAATGATGCGCATCCTTGAGATGCAACAGCGAGATGTCGATTGTGTCCGGCGTATCCATGGGTGGATGTTTCGTCGAAAGCCGCGCCGCCGTCAAGCCGTCGTCGACATCAACCGGGGGCGGACTCCGCAGTTGCCCCCGCATCCATCGGCGCGTCAGGATCAGGCCGCAGCGTCGCATCCCGCGTTCCGTTATCCTCGGCCGTCGTGCCGAGGATAACGACGGTGAGAGTGGAGGATGACGATGGAGAGAGTCGGCGCGCGCGCCCCGAACTCCCGCAATCCGCCCCTATTTCCACTCGCGAATATCGACAAAATGGCCGGCGATCGCCGCGGCGGCCGCCATCGCGGGCGAGACCAGGTGGGTGCGGCCCTTGAAGCCCTGGCGGCCTTCGAAATTGCGGTTCGAGGTCGAGGCGCAGCGTTCGCCCGGCTTCAGCCGGTCGTCATTCATCGCCAGACACATCGAGCAGCCCGGCTCGCGCCAGTCAAAGCCCGCCGTCTTGAAGATCACGTCGAGGCCCTCGGCTTCGGCCTGGTCCTTGACCAGTCCCGAGCCCGGAACGATCATCGCGTCGACGCTCGGACTCACGGTCTTGCCCTCGACCACCTTGGCCGCGGCGCGCAGATCCTCGATGCGGCCATTGGTGCAGGAGCCGATGAACACCCGGTCAATGGCGATGTCGGTGATCTTGGTGCCGGGCTTGAGGCCCATATAGTCGAGCGCCCGCCATTTTGACGTCCGCTTGGATTCATCCTCGATCAGGTCGGGATTGGGCACTTCTCCGGTGACGGCCACCACGTCCTCTGGCGAGGAGCCCCAGGAGACGATTGGCGGCAGCGAGGCTGCGTCAAGCCGGACGATCTTGTCGTAATGGGCGCCCTCGTCGCTGACCAGCGATTTCCAGTATTCGAGCGCCATGTCCCAGGCCTTGCCTTTTGGCGCGCGCGGACGGCCCTTGATGTACTCGTAGGTCTTCTCGTCGGGCGCGATCAGGCCGGCGCGGGCGCCGCCCTCGATGGTCATGTTGCAGACCGTCATGCGGCCTTCCATCGACAGCGCGCGGATTGCCTCGCCGGCGAATTCGATGACATGGCCATTGCCGCCGGCGGTGCCGATCTCGCCGATGATGGCGAGGATGATGTCCTTGGCTGTGACGCCGTCCGGGAGTTCGCCATTGACCTCGACCAGCATGTTCTTGGCCTTGCGCTGGATCAGGGTCTGGGTGGCGAGCACGTGCTCGACCTCCGAGGTGCCGATGCCATGCGCCAGCGCGCCGAAGGCGCCGTGGGTGGAGGTGTGGCTGTCGCCGCAGACGATCGTGGTGCCGGGGAGCGTGAACCCTTGCTCCGGACCGACGATGTGGACGATGCCCTGGCGCTTGTCGTTCTCGTTGAAATATTCGACGTTGAACTCGGCCGCATTGGTGGCGAGCGCCTCGACCTGGATGCGGCTTTCCTCGTTCTTGATGCCGAGCGAGCGGTCGGGTGAGGTCGGCACATTGTGGTCGACCACGGCCAGCGTCTTTTCCGGCGCGCGCACCTTGCGGTGGGCGGTGCGCAGGCCTTCGAACGCCTGCGGGCTGGTCACTTCGTGCACCAGGTGGCGGTCGATATAGAGCAGGCAGGTGCCGTCTTCCTGGCGGTCGACAATATGGTCGTCCCAGATCTTGTCGTAGGTTGTGCGCGGTGCGGTCATGGCGGTGGTCCGTTTATCAAGATGACGAGAGTGGATCGATAGGCCGCCGGGCGGGCGGCGGAGGCGTGGGCCTCAGGCGCGGCGGCCGGTCAGTGCGCCCGAGACGCGCGCAAAAAATCGTGCCGGCAGACGCTTGTGGTCCTGCAGCACGAAGATCTGAGGCGCGAGACAGCTGAATTTCGATCCCATGGCCGGGCTCATATCAATTTTTGGCGGCGCGGGCAACGAAATTGGAGATGAGGGCGGCAGGTGACGGTGCCGGCAATCCGGGCCGCTCAGCCGCTGCTCCCGCCGTCCGCAGAATCGCCCCCAGGATTGTCCGGTGAATGCTTCGGCGGTTTCAGCGCCATCCGGGTTTCCAGACGCCGCACCAGCGCCAGCACCAGTGCGCCCAGCAGGCAGGACAGCAATGCCACCAGCCAGAGACCCAGCCCCGCCGCGAGCCCGGAAGCGCCAGCCAGCCACATCCCCGCTCCGGTGGTCAGGCCCTGGACCTCGCCGTGCCTGAGCAGGATGGAGCCGGCGGCGAGAAAGGCCACGCCGGCGGTGATCGCCTCGACCAGCCGCAACGGATCGGCGCGGATCTGCTCGTCCGAGAATACCTGCATGCCGGTGATTTCGAGCGTGATGACGGCGAACACCGCCGCGGCCAGCGAGATCATCATGTGGGTGCGGAACCCCGCCGGACGTTCCGCCATCTCGCGCTCGAAGCCGAGCACGCCGCCCAGGCAGGTGGCAAGCATGAGCCGCGCCGTGATCACCTGCCAGGGCAGGGTCGTCGACCGCAAGATTTCCTCAAGCACAGCGTCCATTGAAAATCAACGCGGCAACCGCCATCCCGGTTCCCTGCAATCTTTTCGGGTGTGCGGCCATTCGGGGTCAGCGGCGTTGGTCGAGCTTGAACTGGAAATAGTTGAGCTGCGCTTCCGGAATCCGGTCGGTGTTGACGCGGCCCTGGCGGAGGTCGCGCAGGAACATCGCCTCGGCATTGGGCTGGAAATGGTAACTCGGGTTCATCTGCGGCGTCAGGATCGGGTCATAGAGCCGGCCCGACTGAATGGCGTCGAGCCTGCGGCCGAGGCGCTCCGCCGACGCAGGCAGGGGCAGCAGCATCAGCCCGATAAGGGCGATCAGGAGTGTGTGTCGCATGGGGACTGTCCTTTTTACGCGCGGCTTGCTTTTCCCTCATGTGGGGTCCGGTTGCCGGATTGCCAGGGTTTTGCCAGGGCTCTTGACGGAAACGGCGTCCGGATTGGTCAGGATCTCCCGGCCGCGCCGCGTTCCTCGTCAGACCGCCTGAGCCGTTTTTCCAGCGCCCTCAGTCCCAGCGACAGGCCGACGGTCAGCAGCAGATAGACATAGGCCACGATCGAATAGGTCTCGAAAAACCGGAACGAGCCCGAGGCGTAGACCTTGCCCATCTGGGTGAGGTCGGCGACGCCGAGCACCGAGACCAGCGAGGAATCCTTGATCATGGCGATGAAATCATTGCCCAAGGGCGGCAGGATGGTGCGGATCGCCTGCGGCAGCACGATGAAGCGGAATCGCTGCACCGGCGTCAGCCCCAGCGCCTTGGCGGCCTCGACCTGGCCCGCGTCGACGGCGAGGATGCCGGCGCGGAACACTTCGGCGATGAAGGCGGAATAGCCGATGGTCAGCGCGATGATCGCCCGCCACAGCAGCGAGACATCGCGCACCGACAGCGGCTCGATCAGCCCGGCGTCGGCAAGCGGCGTGATCATGAAGTTCCAGGCCAGCACGAAGCCCGGCGCGCCGACGAAGGCGATGTAGAACAGCAGCACCAGGATCGGGATGCCGCGGATGATCTCGACATAGAACCGGGCGATCTGCCTGAGCGCCAGATGTTTCGACAGGCCCATCACGGCGAGCGCCAGCCCGATCACGGTGGCGAGCGAGAAGCCGACCAGGGTGACGAAGACGGTGATGCCGACGCCCCTGGAGACGATCGAAAAAATCTGGCTGTAGAGATCGTTGAGGACGATCTGGACCGCCAGGAACAGCGCGATCGCCCCGGCGGCGAGAAGCCACCAGGGAAAATCAGCCTTGTCGGAACCGCGGGACGGAGGCGGCACAGTGAGGGCCGGGCCGTCTACTCGCCGAGCTTGTAGTCGAGGAACCATGTCTTGTTGAGCGCATCAATGGTGCCGTCGGCCTTCATCGCGGCGATCGCCGCATTGACCGGAGCGACGAGATCGGAGCCCTTGGGGAAGATGAAGCCGAAATCATCGGCGCCGAGCGGGCCGCCAATGAGCTTGAGGCCGCCGTCGGACGCCTCGACATAGCCCTTGCCGGCGACGCCGTCGGTCAGCACCATGTCGACATCGCCGGTTTTCAGCGCCTGCACGGTGGCGCCGAAGGTTTCCATCAGCTTGATCCTCGGGTTCTGCTCATTGCCGTCGAGCACGTCATAGACGGCGACATAAAACGGCGTGGTGCCGGGCTGGGCGCCGACCAGGCCGTCCTCGAAGGCGGCGAAGCTCTTGGCGTCCTCGAACCGGGTCTCGTCGGCGCGCACCAGCATGAACATTTCCGAGCGCATGTAGGGATCGGAGAAATCCACCTTCTCCTTGCGGTCTTCCTTGATCGAGATGCCGGTCATGCCGATCTCGTACTGGCCATCCGACACCGCCTGGATCATCGCATCCCAGGAGGTGTTCTGGTAGCTGACGGTGAAATTCAATCGCCTGGCGATCTCGTTCATCGCGTCATATTCCCAGCCGATCTGGCCGCCGGTCTTCGGATCGATGAACTGCAGCGGCGGATAGGCGTTTTCGGTGACGACGACGACCGCGCGGCCGCCGAGATCCGGCAGATCCTGCGCCTGCGCCGGAAGGATGAGGGCCAGGGCCGCAGCGGCGGCCAGGGTGAATTTGAACAATGACATGGTGGTCTCCCTTGTGAGGTATCGGGGATTTTTTTGTCTTCCGGCACGCGCGCCGCAAACGGTGCCATGCGAAGCCGGCACTTTGCAATGCGGGCTGGCGCGCCGCAAGGGGAAACACCCGGCGCACGGCGATCTCCTGCACCCAAGCCGGGCGCCCCCGCGCGGGCAACCCGCCGGGGTTTGAGGGGTATTTTGGTCCGGAGGGCCGCACGCGGGCTGTGCCTTACGGAAATGGGTGGTGTGTGCATGTCAGAACATGCACGGGGGTGGCGCATCCGCGCGCGCGGCCCGAAATTCGCCGGATGATGTCCGCATCCGACAGGCGTCGCCTTGCCTTGCCGCCCGGCCCGGACGAGGCCACCACGGCAGGGAATGAAACGCGTCCGACGCGGGTTCCATCGTCTGTTCGACGATCAAATCCGCCACAGGCCCGTCCCGCCGTCCATCCGCTTGCTTCGCCCGTGGGCGAAACCCGGATGCGAGGGCTGATCCGGTGGCTGGCTTGGCCCGGTCATCGCAATCGATGACCAAGCTGCCAGCGGAGCACGCCGGCCTCCGCCTCCTCCCGGGACCCGCCGCACGTTACGGCGAGGCCAGGAGGCCTTCCTCCCGCCTGGACCGACACGTTCATGATCCATCCGGCGGCGGGAGTGACAGAAGTATGGCACGGGGGTGGAGGGTGGGGAAAAGATGGGCGCGAAATTTGGCTAAGGGATTGGAAATGCTGGGAGCGGGGCGGGATTTTGTCCACGTTTGCAACAGTACCCGACCGGCCCGATCTCCCCCCTTGCGGGGGAGATGTCGGCGTAGCCGACAGAGGGGGGGGCGCTCTCCGCGCACACCAAACTGTCGGTTTTAGCCGAAACACACCCTC